>Ga0208373_1000653_pt1 | contig 56105 bp, 56 predicted proteins | sample RifOxyC2_FD_184036 | JGI IMG/M metagenome (GOLD analysis project Ga0208373, IMG submission 184036) | Soil microbial communities from Rifle, Colorado - Rifle Oxygen_injection C2 (SPAdes) | ecosystem: Environmental > Terrestrial > Deep subsurface > Rock core/Sediment | place: Rifle, Colorado...
CCAGATCAGCAATAATCGCCGTGGCCAGAAAGCTTTGCGAAAGAGTTTTCGCAATTGTAAAAAGAGGAACGCCTTATGAGGTCAGGAAAATAAATTCACAACCTGCTTTAACTTGATTTGGTATTGATTTTGATATAGAAGGTTGTGCGATGTAAATTTTTTATTTCGTTTTTTATTGGTTTAAATGCTGTTTTGCTACTAAGAAAATTTGATTTTTGTTTTGGATTTTGGGCAGAGGGGTCAGGGGTGAATGCCCAAAACTCAAAACACCTTATTGATATTTTTTAAATACTCAGAAGTTTTTAGAATAATAACGCAACTCGGCCCTTGGGTAATTTCACCTCCCATGACCATTTTTAATGCATCCTCAAATTTGACCTTTAATATTTTAATTTGTTCTGTGCCTTCTGGACTCGCTTCAGTAAATTTTAATTTACGTGCCAAGTACATAGTATTGGACGATTTAATGGCAGCAGTGAAAGGGTGAAACTTTTCCATAAAAACCCACTCGTCAGCAATAATTCCCGCCTCTTCCTTCAATTCTCTTTTTGCAGCATTTAGAGGATCCTCGTCATCATCAATTCCTCCACCCATAACTTCGATGCTTTTTCTCGATAAGATATAACGGAACTGTTTAATCAAATAAACATAACCATCATCATCAAGAGCGAGAATTGAAACGCCATCCCTTAATTCAATAACGCCAACTATGCCATCCTTTCCGTCTGGCTGGATAATTTTATCCTCGCGAACCTTCATCCAGTGGTTTTTATATTTTTCTAGACTCTCTTTTATTTTCCAAGAACCATTTAATCTCATAAATATTATATTAATTTTTTGCCTCTTTGTGAGCAGAAAAACACTTTTACCCCTCCATAAAAATAAATAAAAAAAATCAAATTTTCGCCCCAAATCAACGCATCAAACCCCTGATTTCAGTATAGATAAAAAATTTATTTGTTAGGCGAGGGTTTGATTTTTTTCCTTATTAAAAATATTAAGAAAGAAAAATCAAAAGCGCAGCGTCCCCTTGAGCTGAAAGTCAACCCGTTACTTCTGTAACAATAAATCACTATAAGAAACTGAAATCAAATCTTCTTGAGAAATCTTAAATAAATCAAGGAAAAATTGACATTGTTTTAGTAATTTATCTTTTCCAATTGTGCCATCATTATCAATAGCTTCAATTTCAACAAAAGTCCCTAAATCTTCCACATTATCAATATGTAATTTTACATTATCAATAAAATAAATTTCTCTCTTCTTATTAACAACAACTAAAATTCCAAGAGCCTTAGTTAAAATTTCCTTCAATGAAGATTTAGGGTCAGATTCAAACAAAGTTACATCAGATTGCTTTGGACCTTCTTTGTTTTCTCTTTGATAATGAATTAAATGATTTTCAATTTTTCCTTCTCTTAATTTCAATCTTCCATTATCGACTTTAAAGTATGTATCAATTTGATGATCGACACCTTTAAAGTTGGCATTTTTTGATTTTAAGATTTCTCTTATCTCATCTTGATTATTAGATTTTGCTTTGATTTCAATATTTACGTGTGCCATAGTAATTTGATTTCAGTTAGATATTAAAAACATTTCGATAGGGTTGACTTTCAATTTCGCCTAACGTTCCCCGATGAAGCGAAGTTTTTATTTTTCTTCCTTAATGTTAATTCATTTAAGAAAAAAGAAATAAAAATTTGGGTCGGAAGAAAATTTTACTCATTATTTTTATCCTCCGTAGCTTCAGCGAAGGAGGAATATTAATAAAGGAAATTTTCTGGAGCCGCTTATCGCGGTGTTATCGGATGTATTTTAAATTTTATTTTTTATTTTCAATAAGATAAGAATTTCCTTTTTCGAGATTATTTTTAACCTCAATAAGTTGTTGTATGTCTTCTTCTAACTTTTTGTATAATTCCTTGGCTTGTTCTTCTGGCAAATCTTTTATTTCATCTTGCTCATGGCCATGGTGAAAATGTAGCTTATGGACCGATTCTGTTATAGTCTCAATCCTAAGTTTAAGATTGTTTACGTAATTTTCTTTTTTCTCGGCTTCACTAAGCTGCCAATCTTCTTTGAATTCTTTCATAGATTTAATGTTAAAAAATAAAATTTAAAATATTTCCGATAACGAGTATCCGAAGTTTTTCTGTAGCGTAGCGAAAGAAAAATTTGGGTGGAGGCTTTTGGATAAAAGCCGTAACCGGATACTCGTTGTTAGCTGATGTATTCCTTTTCTTTTTTCCGACAGCAGTCGGAATTGTTTTAAAAAATTTTAAAATTTCTTTTTCTGTTTTGGATTTTGGGCAGAGGGGTCAGGGGTGAATGCCCAAAATCCAAAACTCCTTATTATAATTTTTGTTTTACTGGATTAATAACCAAATCAATATTTTTTAGACTGTCACTAAAAAATAATATTTCCTTTCCTTCTTTCGCTCTATGAGCAGTATGAAAAAAAGAATATTCAATTTTTTTCTTGTCAGTGACCCAATTGTAAATTTTATTAATCTCTTTTGTATTATCGTATGATACAATCCAATGAATGTTTTGAATTGAATTGATCAATTTTCCGATTTTTTCGTGGTCATTATGCTTATAATGATTTATATACAAAGATTTTCCTTTTAAATAATATGGAGGGTCAAAATAAAAAATGGTTTGCTGATTTTGAGATTCATTTTTAATTATTTCGATCAAATCAACTGCGTCTAAATTAAATATCTTAATTTGCTTTTTATATTTTGCTATTTCTTTTATTCTCTTAATTAATTCCTGTTTATTGAAGCGACAATCCATTTTATAGGTTCCATTTTGATCAATGCCACCAATCACGCCGCCATCGATAATTCCAGACATGTTAACTCTATTGAGAAAAAATGTCGAAAAACCGAGTTGTATTAATGACGAATATTTTTTCTTCTTTTGAATTGCTTTTGCTTTTCTCCAAGTCTCGATGTTAATTTCTGTATTTTCAATCATTTTGCAAAATATGTCTGTATGTTTTAATATTGAAAACCAAAAAGCGTAAATTGAACGATCGTAGTCATTAATTGTAATTTTGGAGACTTTTTTCTTCAAAAGCAGAAATAGAGCAACCGATGCTCCGCCAGCGTATGGCTCCACATAATGTCCATTAATATTATTTTCAACGCAAATTTTTGCGATGAATTTCGCTAGTTTATTTTTTCCACCTGGATATCTTAATGGCGAGTAAAACATATTTTTATTTTTTGGACTTTAAAGATGACCACAAAATTTCAAAAAATTCTTGTAAATTATCCCATTTTAGTTTAAGCGTGCTTGAAGTTGGCTGCGATTTATAGCTATGTACATAGCTATGAAAATTTTCTATGGCTAATAAATTATTCTTGTCAGTTGCCACAGTTCTAATATTTTTTAATTGTTTAGTTTCTGCAATTTTATTTTTTTCCATAAAATCAGCAGCTAATGTAATTTTACCAGCTAACTTTGTGTCGGTTTTAAAAGTAAAACCATTTTTTTCCCAAAAACAATCAATGCTAATTTCCAAAAAAACTCTGAATAACACGCCGACAGCATTCGGTACCGCACGTAATGAGTCATCAAGTAGAAGATCATTTTTTAACTCCCTGTATATGTTATTTATTTTCGTTTCGCTTATTTCGAGAATACAAGTCTTTGGGATTAAATAACTTCTTGTTGTGGATTTCGGATTGCTCCTCTTTTGATTTATCGGTTTAATTTCTATCGTTTCGTCACCAAAAATATTTTCTTTTGTCTGATTTTTTATTTCAGACTCAACTTTTTTTATGTCTTCGTTTGAAATTGATTTGATGTATTCTTCCTTTTCCTTGTTTTTATTTAGAGAGCGAGAATCAATTTTATTACCGCTGAAATCTTGTTTTTGTAAAACGTTTAGAATAATAACTTTGAGCTTGTCTTTAAAATTTTTGTCTTGCATTTGAAGTTTGCCCTCACTATCAATTTTAAAACCATATTCTTTCCAAGCGGGCTCGCTTTCCAAAATTCTCCAAAAATTGGTGACATAACCGTGACCCAAAACAGATTCTTTCATAGCGGTTGGCAGGTCAAGGTCTTTAACTATTTTCGTTATTTCAACTTTAAATAATTCTTTAGCACTGGCTTTTCCTCTGCGCGCTTTGTGGTGAGTTCTTTCATTATCACCCCATGCGACTTCGTGATTGTTATTTAAATGTTTTCTTTCTATATATCGAAACCCTTGCTCAATATCATCTGTTACCAAGCACTCTAATTTGAAATTATCATTAATATCAATTTTGCTTTTTAATTCAATGAGCTTATTTTTTGTTTGCGGATTTTTAATTAAATCAGGATTATTTAGTAACTTATAAGCCACTAAGCGCCTATTGCCTTCTAAGACAATATTGTTGCCATTCAAAGAATAGATTACAATTTTTTCTAATTGAGGTAAATCAAATTCTTTAACAATAGATTCTGCTAAATCAATAATTTTAAAATTCTTTTTAGAGCAAATATACTCGATTAGTTCTTCGTCTGGCTTGTTGAAATACTTATCGGGAAAACGGGCATTTTCATCCCAAAGAACTAAATCTTTTAATTCAATAAATTGTTGCCTGATGTTTGGCATAAGCCTAATATTAAATTCGTTTTCGTAGCGGAGTGTAGAAAGCGCCACGTAAACGTTATAAATGAAATTGATTATCTATTACCTTTTGCTCGGTTGTGTGTTTTGCACAGCATCTGACAATTTTTAATGTCACTCTTACCGCCCTTACTCCAAGCCGATACATGATCGGCGTCCATATCGCTCAAACTCCAAATTTTTTCTTTGTTTGCATCATGTCCAATGGCACAAAGCGGACAATTTGATACTTTTTTCTTTTCAGCTCTAGTTGTTTGTTCTTTATATACTGATTTTTTGGTTGCGTCATCAAAGACTCGGACTTCAAGTAATTTTGTATCAACAGAACCACCTAGAATAAACTCAAAAATACCTTTGCGGTTTTTAATATACGAATCGCCATAAAGTTTACGCACTTTCGTTGACACTTCCTTGGAGTTATAGGCTTTCTTGTGATACTGCTCATACAGTCGTCCCCATTCAAGACCGCACATCTCGCTTTCTACATCGATAAACACACTAGATGCCCAATCAATCACGCTGTTAAAATATTTTTTTAACTCGTTGATATTTTTGTCGTTGCGATGACTACTCATGTAGTCATCAATATTCCCTTTACTCACCCAATCTAAAGCTCTCTCAAAAAATGCCTGTCGGTTTGCACTGCCCTTTATGTAAGCACTCCATTTTTGAATATTGGAATTTTGGCTGTTACTAAATTCTTCTTTACCTAATGTAACGAATGGTCCTGAATAAATGGCATTTAACAATTCTTGGGGGACAAGCGGAACTCCAGCAATATTAATTGTCTTGAACCACTCTTTAATTTGACTTTCTGTACCCTCACATTCATAAATTAGTAATTTAGTTTCCAATATCTTATCTTTTTTGTCTTTTGCCATGCCACTGAAATTTTGTTGTAAACCATTTTCATCCACGATAGCAAATTTGTCAGTCACAAATCGTCCAAGACTGGTAATTCGTTGTTGTCCGTCCAAAACTTCCAAATTGTTTTCAGAAACCTTATTAAAATAAAGCAATCCTATTGGGTATCCCTTAAGAACTGATTCAATGACGGCCATTTCTCTTTTACCGCCGTCAGACGCATAAATATAATTGCGTTGATATTCTGGCTGAATAGTGAGCTTGCCTGACAAACCAAACAATCCCTTGCCTTCGAGCTCATTATAAACAAAACCCTCGCAAACATCTTTGACGGTAATATTAGTTTTTAAAATTGTTTTCATATTATTTTTTCTTATGCTTGATAAAAATTCTCTGATAAGCAGATTGGATTATTCTACCATCTTTGTTTATAAAATAATTCTTTTTTCCGTCATTTCCAAATAAATTTGCATTCTCATTTGTTTTTCCACCAGAAGAGCCGGTTTTCTTGCCGTTTTGTCTTACTTCCCAGTAATCATCATATTTTTTAGTATCAGGCACCTCATCATGGCAGCCTCTTTGAGTGGCTCCTAAAATGTCAAATTGATCAGGGTTATATTTATCTAAAAAACTAATTGGAACACCCATCACGCCCTTAAAATCGCTTGGAATATTTTTTACAAAGGATATTTCTATTGCATTGTAATTATCATATTTTTCAAAGGGTTTTTTTGTTACAAACTTAATCACTTCAGTTTCAGTCATTAACGGTAGTGGCTGATGACGGCGCCCATGGTCAAGATTAGTGAACCAACAAACGCCAGGAACTCTATTCATTTTAACTCCATTTTTTTCCCGTTCAAATTTATAACTATCAGCATAAATAAATTCATCCGGTACTTGAAAATACATTCCGGTATTAAAATTCGTTGCGCCAAGCCACATCTTGTTTTCCTTAATCTTCGGAAAAACTTCTTTATAGGTAATCGCATTCATGTTGCCAATAATGACAAAATTTTTGTTGTAATCAAAAAGCTGCTTTACATATTCACGAAATAAGCTAAACGGCGGATTTGTTACTACGATATCGGACTGTTTTAATAATTCTACACATTCGGGACTTCTAAAATCACCATCTTCTACTAAAGGCGTCCATTCGTTGTGCTTGTTTGTTTTTAGCTGTTTGGCAACATCTTTCAAATTAAATTCACCATCACCATCTATGTCGTGCACTTCATTGATAATAAATTTATTGGCGTTTATTTTAGGGCGCCCTTTTGATTTTGTGAGAGTTTTGTCATCGCCAAATAAAGCCAGTTGTGTGTTAGCAACAGGCGAAGGTTTGTAACTAGTGGTAATGAGTTGTTTTAATCCGAGTTTGTTGAAATTGAGTACGAAATAGCGAAAAAAATTACTTTCGTACGGATCATCGCAATTGCAATAAACCACCTTACTACGGTAAACATCAGGGTTGTATTGCAAATAAGCATCAATCTCAATTTGAATATCATAATACTGTGTGTAGAACTCATCATTCTTTGCTTTTTTTGCTTTGTTAAGATTACTGCTGTTTGCCATATTTTATTCAATTGAATAGTTATATTATATTCGTTTTCCCCTTATAAATAAATCGTTTTCGTAGCGGAGCGGAGAAAACACCTTATACCCCTCTTTAATAAATGAAAAAGAAATTTTAAAATTTTTTAAAACAATTGGGCGATAGCCCAAAAAAGAAAAGGAATATTTCAGCTAACGTGCGCGGCTGTGCGAAGTTTTTTCTTTTTCTCCGGAGCGGAGCGCAGGAGAGAAAGAAAAAATTTGGGCGCGAGCCGTACAGCCGTTGTTACCTGAAGTTCGCGGAGCGATTCTTCGCACAGGCGCGCACGTTACCCAAAATGAGCGGAGCGAATTTTGGGTAACGTTTCGGGATATCTGAAGTTCAGTTGGAGTAATCTGCTAAAATTGTGCGGATGCACTAGCAGATTACGGAAACTGAATTTGGGTGAGTAAAATTTCTTTAAAAACTTAATTGAAACAAGAACCCCAAAATAATTAAAATAATTCCTATTTTAAATAATAAGGGGTGTTTAAAATATGAAAATGTAATTTTTTTCCGTCTTCGGTAGTATTTCCAAATAAGTCATCCTTTTGGCTATTAAAGGAAAAAGCAAGAAACAATGTTCCAATTACATTAAGAATTAATCCAATGTTATTCATAAGTTATATAGTTAAAGAAATTTTACGAACCAGATATCCCGTGTTGTACGATGTAATGAAAAGTTTTTAATTTTGCGTTAGCAAAATATTGGGGCAATTTTAATTATTTTTTAGCCAGCTTTTTTGCGGAACTATAACATTGGAAAATACCAATTAAACCTACCAAAAATAATAATGAGCCTACACTACTACTTTCACTTACGCTACTTATTCCTAAATTAATCAAAAAAATCAATAAATAATATATAAGAAATATGCCAGCCGTAATCCTGTTTTTATAACGAAGCATTAAGTATGCCAATACCGCCATAATCAAAGATGGTATCATAAAAATACCAAATATCATACTTTCTGTTGCAGATATTATAAAGCCATAGATTCCAATATTTATTGCAGCTAATACAAAATAGAAAATAGACCAATCTCTAATTCTTTTAGCGTGGTTTATTGATTTTTTTGATTTAGGTTGGTTGTCCATACTTGTAGTTTTATCGTTGATATTATTATCTTGTAGTTTTTCTACTTGTGACTTTTTCGGATTATGAGATTTCCAGCCAACTGTATAGAAAACTAACATAGCAGGCACTAATAAAAGTAAAAATAATGAAAATCCAGATGGTGAATATTGGCCAAATACATAAAGTAGATTGCCTAAGAAAAATAAAACTCCAAACATCCACAATGTTATTAGTTGTCCTTTTGTGATTTTGTAAATCTTCATAGTGTTTAAGATTAAAAAATAATTAAAATTGCCCCAATAAATCTCTGAAAGAGATTTTAAAACTTTTTATTATTTCGTACAACTGGTTTTTATACAAACTTTTTGTTTGTATAAAACGCCACTATTGTATTATATGCAAACTTATGTTATTGTTTTATTGTTTATAATTTATTAGGTTTGGGTGCATGGCAGTAAACACCAACTAATTGTATTCAAGTCTATTATAGCATGAATAATATTTTTGACAAGATAGTTTCATTGTTGAAATTACGTAATTATAGCCTTAAAACCATAAAATCTTATTTATTTTATATAAATGAATATTTGGCTTTTTCTAAAAAAAATAATATAACAAATAAAAATAAAGCTATTGAGGAATATTTATTAAGTAAACAGAGCAGGGGTAATTCTCCTCAAACCATTAACCTAGCACTTAATTCTATTAAATTTTTTTATAAAGAAGTATTAAAATCGAAAGACGAGATAGATTTTAGGTGCGCCAAAAAAAACAAAAGGCTCCCTGTGGTTTTATCAAGAGATGAAATAAAAAAGATATTATCATTTACCAATAATCCTAAACATAAATTAATGATATCAATTGGGTACGCGTCCGGGTTGCGGGTTAGTGAGGTGATAAATTTAAAGGTTAAAGATGTTGGTTTGGATGAAATGATAATTCATCTTAAAGAGGCCAAAGGAATGAAAGATAGAATTACAATTTTTCCTGAAAAATTGAAAAAAGATATGGAAATATTGGTTAAAAACAAACATAAAAATGATTTTTTATTTGAAAGTAATCGAAGTGGAAAGATGACAACTACTTCTCTGCAAAAAACCTTTAAAAATTCTTTAAAAAAAGCTAATATCAATAAAGATGCAACCTTTCATTCACTGCGACACAGTTTCGCCACCCATCTTTTAGAAAATGGTACGGATGTGCGTTATGTACAAAAATTATTAGGGCATAATAATATCCGCACCACGCAAATTTATACCCAAGTTACTAATCCTGCGATAAAAAACATCAAAAGTCCGCTAGAATGATTTATGTTTTCATATAGGAATTTTTATCTGCTGCTATTTGCAACAATAAAAGCGGCTAATATTATATACACTGTTATCTACCGCCCCTCCCTCCAATTCGGCGGGCAGGACGGGGGACTTCAAAAAGCTTGAAGGGCTTTTCTTGTTAAAATAAACTTACATGACAACTAACAAAACATATCATATTATAACAATCGGCTGCCAGATGAACAAGTCTGATAGTGAGCGCATAGCTTCTTATTTAGAAAATTTGGGTTATCAAGAATCTAGTGAAAAAGAGGCTGATTTGGTAGTAATTACTACTTGTGGAGTCAGGCAATCGGCAGAAAATCGGATTTACGGCATTATTCCCAAATTAAAAAAACAAAATCCAAGCGTGAAAATAATTTTGACCGGCTGTCTGGCCGGAAGAGAAGATGTAAAAAAAAGAATCGGAGAAAAGGTGGATATTTGGCTTCCGGTAAAAGAATTGGAAAAACTTAAAGCCCTGCTTGAAAACTGCGAAGATGATTTTTGTAATACTTCAATTTATAATTCTAAATATAAAACCAACGATGATTATTTAAAATTAAAGCCAAAGTACAATTCTGTTTTTAGCGCCTTTGTGCCGATTGGCAATGGTTGTGACAATTTTTGTACTTATTGCGTAGTGCCTTATGCGCGCGGATCAGAAAAGTATCGCAGCGCGGAAGAGATATTGGAAGAGGTAAAAATTTTAGTTAAAAAGGGATATAAAGAAATTGCCTTGATAGCGCAAAATGTAAATAGTTACAAAAGTGATGCTAATGTACTTATAAATACCAACGATGCGGATTGCGAATCTAAAAAAGTTATTAATTTTTCTAAGTTGTTGCAAATGGTGAATGATATAAAGGGAGATTTTTGGATTCGTTTTGCCACCAGCCATCCGAAAGACATGAGTGATGAATTAATAGAAACCATTGCAAGTCGTAAAAAGATTTGCCACCACATTCATTTGCCCGCACAAGCCGGAGATGATGATGTCCTCCATAGGATGAATAGAAGATATACAAGGGGCCACTATTTAGGACTGATTAAGAAGATTAAAGACAGGATGCCGGATGTGGCTTTGACCACTGATATTATAGTTGGTTTTCCCGGAGAAACCAGGCAGCAATTTGACAAAACCAAAGAACTTTTTGAAGAAGTGCAATATGATATGGCTTATATCGCCCAATACAGCCCGCGCCCCGGAACGGCCGCCTTGAAATTTGAGGATGATATAGAAACAGAAGAAAAAAAGAGGCGCGAGGAAGAATTAATGGAAGTTTTGCGCCGGACAGCCGCGGGAAACAATAAAAAATATATTGGTAAAAAATATAAAATATTGATAGACAAGAAGAATAAAAGAGGTAATTTCGTCGGCAGAACCGAAACAAACAAAAATGTAGAGATAATCAATCCTGAAAATATTGGCAGAAATTTGATAGGGGAGTTTGTAGCGGTAAAAATCGAAAAAGCGGATGATTTCGGGCTCGCAGGAAAAATAATTTGTTAATTTTTAATTTAAGTATGTTAAATAATAAAATTATCGTCATAGTGGGAACAACTGCCAGTGGCAAGACTGGTTTGGCTGTTAAACTCGCCTATAAATTTAATGGCGAGATAATCAGCGCTGATTCCCGGCAGGTTTATAGGTATATGGATATTGGTACTGGTAAGGATTTGGAAGAGTATCAAATTAAGTCGTCCATCCGAGGCGGATTAGTTCCAAGAATTAATAGAAATAGGAGAGCTGAAAAGATCAAGATCCCTTATCATTTGCTGGATGTGGTTGATCCAAAGACAGAGTTTAATCTGGCTAAGTTTCAGAAACAAGCCTATAAGGCGATGGATGATATTATTAAACGTAATAATTTACCAATTATTGCCGGGGGGACCGGTCTTTATGCGCAGGCTATCGTAGATGGGTACGACCTGTCTCCGATTAAAGGCGACAAGAAATTAAGAGAGAAGCTGGAAAAAAAGGATTCTAAACAACTTTTTGCCGAGCTTAAAAGGGTTAATTCTAAATTTGCAGCTAAGTTAAATGAAAGCGATAGGCAGAATAAAAGAAGGTTGGTTCGTTATATAGAGATTGAAAAGGAAAGTGAGAAATTAAAAAGTCATCCGCCCAAGGCGGACCAGTCAAATTATAATAATAAATTGTTGGCTGGAAAGTCAGGATATGATTATTTTGTTATTGGATTAACCTGGCCGATGGAAGTTTTGCGGGAGAGAATTTATAAACGTTTAATTCAGCGGTTGGATCAGGAAGATATGGTAGGGGAGGTAGAACGATTGCACGGCAAACACGGAGTATCGTGGAAGCGTTTGCGGTCTTTTGGTCTAGAGTATAAATTTATTTCCATGTATTTGCAAAAGGAGATTGGATATGAAGATATGGTGGAAAAACTGAATATCGCGATCGGGCAGTTTGCCAAGAGGCAGATGACCTGGCTGAGGCGCTGGGAAAAGCAAGGGCAAAAAATACACTGGACAAAAACAGAGAAAGATGCTATAATTTTAGTGCATAATTTTTTAAAATAATTTTTTTGCTATTTATTAAGTAAAAATAAAAGGAGGTAGAGACATTGAAAAAGATAGTTATTATTGTAATTTTAAGTTTTTTTGTTTTAAGTTTAAACAGCCTTGTGTTAGCTATTAACGAGGAGTTATTAACTGTTACTCCATTAGGGGTATCAATTAATGAAAGTAGTATTGCTATAATTTGTGAAAATAACGATAAAATTTTTTATGTTAGCGGCTATCGTTACGCAGGTGGCCGCCCTATAAATGCCAAAGCAGAAGCTCTAATTAGAGCTAAAATAGCAGACAAGAAAGATAAGACTATAAAAATAACAGGATATTTCCTTTCTGATAAAGAATTTGAATTAAAGACCCTAGAGGCATATGAGATAAAGGTTCAGTATTAAAAAAATAAAAAAGCAGGGAACGCAAGGACCCTGCTTTTGAAATTGTTGAATTTCAGAATGATACAAGGAGAATAAATAAAGTTATTTGTTACGAGTTATGAGATTATATTATTTCCCGCTGTTCAAATTCTTTTTCACAATAGTAGCAGTATAGATTATCGTTATGGTGAGTGAATTTAGAAGAAGCTTCTCCATCGTGGTTGGTGATGCAATTTTCATTCGGGCATCGTCCGATACCCGAAATCATGGACGGATTTTTGATTTTAATTTTTTGAAAGATGTTGTTTTTAATAATGTTAAAAGTAATAGTCGGCGCAAAAGAAGAAATAGCGGCTATTGTTTCTTTTGGAATAAAAATATCTTCAAGTACCAGTACATTTTTTAACCTTTGTTTTTTAGAGGGCACATCTTCAATAATATGTTTTACCCCGATATCCCCGACCAGTTTTTTGTTAATCAAAAATTCTCTGATTTTTATGCCAAGTCCCCGTGGGATATGATCAATTACTGTGCCGTTGTTAATCGGCATAAAATATTTATGGACTGTCTTTTTGCTTTTTCTTTCTTCCATATATTTATCCAATTTCATTTTGGTGATAATTTCAAATTCACTTTTTTGTTTCTCATTGTTTAGAGTTTTTTTCTTTCTATTCTTGTATCCTTCCTCCAGCATAAACATTCTGGTCGGAATGCCGTGCCAGGCTTGCAGATCAATAATTAATCGCGAATCCTTTCTGATTTGCGGATCAAATTCTTCTACATAAGGCATGGGATGCATAATAATCACATCTTTTTTAAACATTTCCAGCTGTTTGTGGGAAATTTTGAATCTATCTCTGGCTCTTTGAAGTGAAACAGGATCAGCTGTAAATCTTTCCTCCTGAAGCCTGGATCCATAAATCACATCACAATCAGCTAAAATATCCAAAGAGTCGCCCTCCTCCACATTTTTAAATATTTTTTTATATCTATCCTGCAAAACTGTTTCTGGAGCAGAAGCAAGCTTCAAAGAAATATTTTTTTGATGTGCTAGTGCGCACAACAAAGAGTGGACAGTGCGTCCGTATTTCAAATCTCCAAAAAATCCGATTTTAAAATTATCTAATCGGCCTAATTTTTCGGAGATTGTCAACAAGTCGAGAAATGTTTGCGTGGGGTGCTGATTGGTGCCGTCGCCGCCGTTTTGTACGGAAGTGTTCCAGTCGTCAGCCTCCAGGATCTCTGCGGCAAATCTTTGCGCACCCTCGATTTTGGTGCGCATTACCAGAACATCTGCACCCTGTGCGGCAAACATTCGAACTGTATTTGCCATACTTTCTTTCTTGGTGAGCGATGTGGCTTCAGCGCCGTTGATCTGCATATTGCGCCACCCCAGAAGGCGGGAAGCTTCCAGATATGACCCCAGTGTCCTGGTGCTGGGTTCAAAAAAAGCAAAAATTACTTTTTTGCTTGGGTGCCATCCTAATGGCTTTTTAGTTTTGGCTTTAGCTACCATAGACTTGCATCCGGGGATGATTTTTTCAAAAATTTCTTCCCGGGAAAAATCATTGATGCTAATGAAATTTTTCATAGTTGTTTTATTGTTTAAGGTGTCATTCTGGGTGTAGTGAAGAATCTCGTTAAAATATTATTGTACGTCATTCTCAAGATTCTTCACTTCGTTCAGAATGACAAGGGATTAATTATTATTTAACTATTCTCGTTCCCTTATTTTTATCTAAACTTATAGAGTCAGAAATAATTACTTCTTGACCCCCACTCTTTATAAAATTAATAGCTGCCAGTATCTTAGGACCCATACTGCCTCTACCAAATTCTCCTTGTTTGTAATATTTTTGGGCTGTCTTTAGGGATATTTGGTTTAGCTCTTTTTGATTCGGTTTGTTAAAATTTATATAAACCTTGGGCACATCTGTAATAATATACAAGATTTTAGCGCCAATTTTAGAAGCTAGTTGGGCTGATGCCAAATCTTTATCCACTACAGCTTCTACGCCGCAAAGATTATTTTTTTTGTCTTTATATATAGGGATTCCGCCGCCGCCGGAGGCAATCACAACATTCCCTTTTAAAAATAAATCTTTTATGATTTTTTGATTCAAGAATTCAATCGGGGCAGGGGAGGCTACAAGTCGGCGCCACCCGCCGCGTTTTTCGTCATTTATAAATTGCCACCCAAATTCTTTTTTTAGTTTTTCTTTATTTTCTTCAGTATAAAAAGGACCAATTGGTTTTGATGGGCTGCTGAATGCAGGATCTTTTTTGTTTACTAGCACTTGGGTAATCAGGGTTATTATGTTTTTGTTTATTTTTTCTTTATTTAATATATTTTTTAGCTGCCTCTCTATCATATAACCGATTCCACCCTGAGAATCGGCTACGCAAACATCAAGGGGCATCTGCGGTATGTTGAATTTTTCAAAACCAGCCATGTTGCGAAGCAGGATGTTGCCAACTTGGGGACCATTTCCATGGGTAATGACCAGTCTGTATTTATTCTTTAAAAGTTTCACTAAATCAGCACATGTTTTGTATGCATTTTTTTCCTGTTGTTTAATTGTCCCTTGTTCTCCGCTTTGAAGAAGGGCGTTGCCTCCTAAGGCGATTACTGCAGTTTTCATTTATTATTTTTTTAGTTTTATTATAGCAGTTCTTTAAATAATTCAATTAATTTTTTGGGATTAGCTTTTCCCTTGGTAGCAGCCATTGCTTGTCCAACAAAGAATTGTAGTATGTTTTCTTTTCCGCTTCTATACTCTGCCGTCTGGTTCGGATTTTTTTCTATTATTTCCTTAACCACTGTTTTTAGAGCGCCTTCATCATCAAGTTGCTCTAATCCCAAATTTTTCATAATATCTGTCGGATCCCCGCCATTTTTGTACATAATTTCCAATATACTTTGTCCGGCTGAAGAATTAATCTTATCCTGATAAATCAAGCTCAAAAGTTCGGCAAAATTTTCCGGAGTTATTTTGATATTTTTGATATTTTTTTTATCATTTTTTAGATGCTTTAATAGTTCGCTGGTAAGCCAATTTGATGTTATTTTAGCCAATTTTTTCTTTTGTCTTTCCCATGAGTCTCCGGTGGAATCTATCCACGCCCGAAGTTCCGAAATAACATTTTCCGCGTAGTGGGCCAGATTCTTATCACTGACCAAAAGTTCGGCGGTATCTTTGCTGAAATCGTATTGTTCCATAAATCTTTTTTTCTTGTCGTGCGGCATTTCAATGAGACGCGCCTGGATTTCTTCTATTTTTGTCGAAGATATTCGAAAAGACGGAATATCCGGTTCTGGAAAATATCGGTAATCCGCACTGGTTTCTTTAATTCTTTGGCTAATAGTTTTATTTTGGTCATCATTCCATCCGCGGGTTTCCTGAAGTATTTTTTCTCCATCATCCAATAATTTTGCTTGTCTTTCAATTTCATAATTTATAGCTTTTTCCAAGGCGCGGAAAGAATTTATATTTTTTACTTCGGTTTTTTTGTTCAGCTTATAATCTCCGATCGGCACAATTTCACAATTTCCTTTATATTTCCACTTTCCTTTTTCTTGCAGGCTGATATTGGCTTCGCAGCGCATTTCTCCTTTTTCCATGTTGGCATCGCTGATTTTTAAATACTGCAGGATCTGCTGGTATGTCTGGCAGAATTTTTTAGCAATTTCGGCATTAGGTATGGTGGGTTCGGTGACCATTTCCATGAGAGGCGTGCCGGCGCGGTTAAAATCCAAGAGTGAATAATCTTTGCCGCTTGGATGGGTTGACTTGCCGGTATCTTCTTCCAAATGTATTCTGGTAATTTTAACTTGTTGATCATCAATATTAATATGTCCGTCATAACAAATCGGAAGATCGAGCTGAGATATTTGGTATCCCTTGGGTAGATCTGGATAGAAATAGTTTTTACGGTCAAATTTGGTAATTTGGTTAATTTTGCAATTCAAGGCAAGACCCGTAAGAATGGTTGATTCTACGGCCTCTTTATTGGGAACAGGCAAGGTTCCTGGGTGACCCAGACAGATAGGGCAGGTATTGGCATTAGCCTTCTTGTTTTCAATGTTATTGTTACAAGCACAAAACATTTTAGATTTAGTATTTAATTCGGCATGTATCTCTAAACCGATAATTACATCATATTTCATAAGATTACTCTTAGATTTTCACTTTTATTTTTTAGTTTATTTTAATACTAATATTCTACCCCAAAAGAACCTAAAAATCAAATAAAAAAAGGAAGTATTTTTACTTCCATTTTTTCTATTTTAAATTATGAATCATAAAAAATCCAATTTTTGTTTTAAAGTTTTATATACCATTTCATGAATTTTTTCTCTGGAGAGAATCGTATTATTTTCAGTACATTCAATTAATGTGAATCCTGGCAATGATTTTGGTATTTCTAAATATATTTTTTCAGCCTTTTTTAAGTGATTCAGATCAGCTTCATGGATATCTCTTTTTTTGCCGCTTACATAGTCGCGCGCATTTTTTTTGTCGACTAATTTTTGTCCGATTGACGCTTCAACGTGCAGGATGATGTTTAGATCGGGAAAGGGGATATGAAAGAATTTATATTCCAACCAATAGAGCCACTTAAAGAAAAATTTTCGTTTTAGAATGTTTTTAATTTTACCGCCCTGATGCCCCATGTTGGCTGCTACATATCGGTTTGATAGGATTATATACCCTTCCTTTAATAGTTTTCTGATCTCGAAACTGGCAGAGTAGCGATCTAAAGCATAAAAAATAGATCCTTTCCAAGGACCTACAGTATCAGCATCCCCGTATTTACCATTTAAATACTCTTCTACCGATCCTGCTGATTTTTTTCCATATTGCGGGAAATCAACTATTTTTGCTTTAAGTCCTTCTTTTTCCAGTCTTTCGGCCAAAAGTTTAGTTTGCGTTTCTTTTCCCGATCCGTCCGTACCGTCAATAACCACTAAGTAACCAGGGTAGTTTTGCGGTTTGTATTTAAAGAACATGCATACCTCCTTTGTGAATTTAATTTTTAATGTCATTCTGGGGTGGAGTGATAGAATTTCTTTATATTTTTATGGAACGGGATTCTGTCAGTTGCTTCGCTCCCCCTAGAATGACATTAAAATTTTAAAATAATCCTGAACTGCCGTGTCGTCCTGCTCCGCGTTCCGTATTTTCGTTTACTTTGTCTTCGATTATTTCCGGCAGTTCCACTTTATGGAAAAGCAGCTGGGCTATTTTTTGTCCTGGTGCGATATGGTATATTTCATCTCCCAGATTACGCACGGTAACTGTTACTTCTCCGCGGTATCCCGGATCATAAACTCCGCCCAAGACATGAACGCCATCTTTGGCTACGCCGCTTTTATCCCACACTAAACCGGCAAAGCCATTGGGCATCTCCATTTTAATGCCGGTTCTGACAATATATTGTTCCCCGGGAACAAGAGAATGAAATTCTACTGAATAAATATCATAGCCAATGTCGTGTTTATAGGCACGAGTTGGTAATTTAGCAATACTAGACACCCTTTCAATTTTTAGGTGGGGGAAATCACTGTTCCCAAGGATTTTTTCTGTTGTTTGTTTTTTGTGTTTTATGTTTTGGTTGGTATAATAAGCAGAATAATTAGATATTTTTTTAACTTTTTCCACAAAACTGTTGTGGCGATTTTCAATATCTTTTTCTATGTTCTTTAAGTGTTTGTAGTTTATATAAATAGGATGATTGCCGTTGGAATTTATCAAATGAGCTACTTTTTCCCAGAGCATATAATTTATCTCTTCGCGCGTCAAAATGTTTCCCTCTTTGGTGCATTTTATGAGTTCAAAATCAGGAAAGGTTTTAGCAATTTCCAGATATACCTGTTCAGCATCGCGCAGGTGGTTGATATCCGCTTCATGAATGTCGCGTTTGGCTCCGTGCAGATATTCGCGTTCTTCTTTTTGATCTATCAATTTTTGAGCAATGGCTGCATCTACATGTAATATAATATTTAAATCAGGTTTGGGAATATTGAATATTTCATACTCAAGTTTGTAGAGCCAATCAAGATATTTTTTTCTTTCCTCGGAGTTTTTTATTTTTCCACCCTGATGTCCCATGTTTGCCGTAACATAACGATTAGATATTACGATTTTGCCTTCATTGAGCCATTTTTTAATTTGAAAGCTAGCATCATACCTATCTACAGCAAAAAAAACAGAAGCTCGGTAGGGACCGACTTCATGCGCGTTGCCATAGGCGCCGTTTAAATATTTTTCTACCATCCCGGCTGATTTTTTACCATATTGGGGGAAGTCAGCCAGCTCTACATTGTATCCGGCATATTCCAGTTTTTCCACCAGAAGACGAGTCTGTGTTCCCTTTCCGGAACCGTCTGTGCCGTCGATTACAATGAATTTTCCTGTAGTTTTTGTCATATATATTAAAAGAGTGCAATAATGCACTCCTCCTTATTGAAATTATTATATCTGATTATTAAAATGATATCAAGTTAACAAAATCAAGTATTTATCAAATCGTCAATTTGTTTATAAAGTTTTTTTAAATCGCCATTATTATTGATTATAATATCGGCATGTTCCATGGTTTTGGGAATTTCTGATTCAGCCTCTGTTTTGTGGTCATCCATGAATTCTTTGTATGTTTTTTCAGTATCCCCTTTATTTTCGGTTCGTTTAGTGAGTCGTTCATATCGAACCTTAGAATCAGCTTCAATACTTATTAATTTAAAATTTTCTAGTTCTTGTAGATATTTAATATCGGCCATTCTGCGAATTCCCTCTATTACTATTAAATTATTATTGTCGCTTTTTACATCTTTGGCCATGACACGGGCCATCAAGTCTTCGGAAAAATTTTTTCGAATCAGAGTAGAAAGGGTTTGCATGTTGTGCCTGGTGATTTCTAAATACAATCTATTCAGAACATCACGAAGCATGGAAGAAAAACGATAAGTGCTGGCACCGTATTTTTTTTCTAAATATTCGGCCACGGTACCCTTGCCACATGACATTTGTCCGGTAAGACCGATGATTATTTTTTTCATATATAAATTATTGTCATTTTGAATGTAGCACAGTGGAATAAAAAATCTCGTGAATAACGATAATTATAATTTGACGAGATTCTTTGCTTTACCCAGAATGACTAAGATTTAATTTAATACACCACTTTATATTTTAGAATTACCGTATTTTTATTTATTTTATTAACTTCTAACAATTTTAAATCAATATTAAAATCTCCGCCGAAAAGAGAAATGCCACTGCCGAATATTTTCGGTTCTACGGTTACAATGATCTCATCAATTAGTTTTTTTTCCAAAAAGGTGGTATTGAGGAATGCGCCGCCGCCAAGTAGCGCTTTAGCGTATCCCATTTCTTCCAGTTCTTTTAATATTTTCTCTATATCGCCCGACACCCACTTTACGCCTTCAGTTTTTTTTGGATTTTTATTTAAAGTAAAAACAACATTCAGCCTGCCGGGAAGGGGAGCCGGAAAGGTGGCAAAAGTTTTTTCTCCCATCATTACTACGCCGTGTTCTCTGGAAATTTTGGCAAATAATTTTTTATCCTCCGGGCTTGTCCAATCAGGAAAGTGTTTGTCGTTTTTGGCTATTTTACCGTCCATGGTTATAGCCATCATTAATGTGATTTTCATAGGTTTTCTGCCTATCGGCAGAGATTTAAGATTTATGATTTAAGATTCAAGAGAGTAATTACTAAAAGAATATTTTTTAATTTATTCTTAAATCATAAATCTTACTTCTTAAATCTTTCTTGTTACAGCAATTTAGATTTTAAATTTAGAGCAGGTTCAATTTATCTAGAATGAGTAAATTAGATGGCTATCGGCGCCTTTATTCCTGGATGCGGATCGTAGCCGATGAGTTCAAAATCTTCGTATTTAAAGTCATTAATATTTTTGATATTCGGATTGATTTTTATGGTCGGTAGTTGGCGCGGGGCGCGAGCCAGTTGAGTTTCTACTTGATCAACATGATTGTTATAAATATGCACATCGCCGAAAGTATGCACAAAATCTCCGGGCTCAAGCCCTGTAACCTGCGCCACCATCATCGTTAATAGGGCGTATGAGGCAATATTGAATGGCACGCCTAAAAACACATCTGCACTTCTTTGATACAGCTGGCAAGAAAGCTTGCCGTCGGCCACATAAAATTGAAACAGGGTATGGCAGGGCGGGGGGGCGGTTTTTTTTCCGGATATCAGGCTCTGCAGGTCGCCGACATTCCAGCCGCTGACTATTATCCTTCTGTCGTTCGGATTGTTTTTTATTCTATTAACAACATCTTCAATTTGATTTATCTTGGTGCCGTTATTGGCTTCCCACGCGGTCCATTGTTTGCCGTAGATCGGCCCCAGGTCGCCGTTTTCATCGGCCCATTCATCCCAGATGGTTACGCCGTTATCGTTTAGGTATTTAATGTTCGTGTCGCCTGATAGGAACCAAAGTAGTTCATGGATAATTGATTTTAAATGCACTTTTTTAGTGGTTAAGAGAGGAAAGCCTCGGGAAAGGTCAAAGCGCATCTGATAGCCAAAAAGACTGCGAGTACCAGTACCGGTGCGATCGCCTTTATCGGTGCCTTTTTCTTTAATGGTTTTTAAAAGTGTTAGATATTCTTGCATGGTTTTAATTTATGGTTATTTTTTTATATTAAGTTGTTTTTAAGTCAAAGTTTAGTGCGCGCCAGACGGTTTGGCCGCGGATTTTACGCTGATTAGTACGCGGATTTAACGCGGATGTTTATTTAACTTTTATAAACCTTTCAATCAGTAAAAATTAATTAAATATTTTGATTGATTCGCTTTGGGGGAATAAGCTTTATAAATTTTTGACTAAAATTTTAATTTATTCATGACCAACAAACTCTATTTTTTTCTTTGGAGTAAATTGCCTATATTTTATTCCGGCCATATCCAGCATTTTTCTGGAGGCCTGGCAGATATCGCTGTCGTGGTATTTATCTGAATCATAAATGACTTCTTTTACCCCCTTTTGGATTATTACTTTAGTGCATTCATTGCAGGGAAAGAGGGTGCAATAAATTTTGCTACCATTGGTATCAGAGTTAGCATTTAGTAGGGCGTTTTCTTCAGCATGAACAACATAGGCATATTTATTGTTGCAGAAATCGCCTTCTCTTTCCCATGGCAGATCATCGTCATGGCATCCTCTAGGAAAACCGTTGTAGCCTACGCCGATAATCAGGTTATTGTTATTTACTACACAAGCTCCATTTTGGGTATTGGGGTCTTTAGAGCGCTGGGCAATCACAATAGCCATGTTCATAAAAGTATCATCCCAGGAAAAATAACCAAGTCTTTTGTCGTGTTTCATATATTTATTGATTATATATTAGTAATTAAATTTTACCAAATACTAATAATTAGAGCAAATACTGATGACAAGTTGAATAATAAGAAAAAACTCCGATTTTCGGAGCTATTTTTTGATTATTTTAAGCATTCTTCTAATTGTTTTAACCATTTTTTGCCTTGCCGGCTAAGATAATATTTTTCTTTATCAGGGTCTCCGTCAGGCGAAGCTATGGTCTTTATTCTGTTATCATTAATAGCATCATCAATAGTTTTGTCATTTGTATAAAGAACATTTTTTAATTCTTTTCTACTGATTCCTTCTTGATGCGCGACCTTAACTAAGATCGTAAAACTTATTCCTCAGTTATCACATGGATTATCTTTTCGTTTTTTTTCAAGATGCTTTAGTAAATCTTCAATGTTGTCAAAAGCGATTATTCTTATTTCATTAATTTTTTTTAATAATTCCCAACTTTTCATTTTTACCCCCTTGGAAATAGACATAAATTTTATTTAATTATATAATACTAGGGGTGATAAGTAAAGTTTTTATAATTAAATTTAAAATATATGGCGAGAATTATAAATAAGGGCTATTCTTATGATGATTTATTGATAGTTCCTAAATATAATAAAATATTATCCAGGAGTGATGTTAAATTTAGGACCAGAGTATCTAAAAATCATATGATAGATATACCGATTATTGCGGCTAATATGGATACTGTTTGTGAATCAAAAATGGCTATCGCTATTGGCAAAATGGGGGGATTGGGGGTTATTCATAGATTTTTGACTATAGAGGATCAAATGAGAGAGGTTCAACTCGTTAAAAAAGAAGGCTTGTTGGTGGGAGCGGCGATTGGCATCAAAGAACATGATTTTAAGGAAAGAGTTCCGTTTCTTGAAAAAGCCGGTGTAGATATATTGGTTTTGGATGTGGCTCATGGACACTCTAAACGAACCGGGAAAACATTAGACTGGATTAAGGAAAATCATCCTAAAATTGATGTTATGGTCGGCAATATTGCTACTAAGGATGCGGCTGAGTATTTTATCAGCAAAAAAGCCGATGCTATTAAAGTCGGTATTGGTCCGGGGGCGGTTTGCACTACCAGAATAATGACCGGAGCAGGTGTTCCTCAGATTACAGCTTTGATGGATGTTTACGAGGCTACTCAGGGAAGGGTACCGGTTTGCGCTGACGGGGGAATTAAAATGCCGGGGGATTTAACCAAGGCTATTGGCGCCGGAGCAGATACAGTAATGCTGGGCTCATTATTTGCCGGTACCGATGAAACCCCCGGAGAAATAATTGAACAAGATGGAAAGAAATTTAAAGAATATCGCGGCATGGCCAGCTATCGGGCTACTGTTAAAAAAATGAAGTTGGACGGGAAGGAGATTACAGAAAATGTCCACGTAGAAGGAGCGATGACATTAATGCCGTATAAGGGTAATGTAAAGACGATTGTTGACAAGCTTCTTGGGGGTCTTGCTTCAGGTATGACTTATACCGGCTCTGCTGATATAGAGTCATTAAGAGGAAAAGCTGATTTTATTGAAATTACATCAGCCGGCATGAATGAAAGCGTAGCCCACGGAGCCGTAAAACCTATTTGAGAATATGCAAAATTTACGAATTAAAAGTTTATAAAGCTAAGATTATTTTATAAAAAAACAAGAGTTTAAATGAACTCTTGTTTTTATTTAAATTTATGGATTTTCAATTTTATGCTGGTAAATTTTTTGAATAAAAAATTTACTTTGCTACTTGTACTTTTACTCCGGGTCCCATTGATGATGAAATGGATATGTTTCGGATATATATACCTTTAGCTTTGGCCGGCTTTACTTTTTTGATGGTTTCCAGAATGGTCTCGTAATTTTCTAGTAATTTTTTGTCATCAAATGATACCTTTCCGATTACTACATGCACATTTCCAGTATCATCGTTTTTAAAGCTTACTTTTCCTTTTTTAAGTTCAACTATAGCTTTTGCCGGATTTGGAGTTACGGTTTCATTTTTTGGAGAAGGCATCAGTCCGCGGGTGCCAAGAATTTTTGCGATTTGCGCCAAGTTTTTCATCATAATAGGCTCCGCAACCGCTACTTGAAAATCTGTTTTTTCAGTTTTTTTAATTTCGGTGATCAAATCTTCACCGCCGACAAAATCGGCTCCGGCTTCCTGACAGGCTTTAATTTTATCGTCTGATACAAAAGCGGCTACTTTTACCGTTTTACCGGTTCCATGAGGAAGGCTGACAGCGGTTCTGATTTGCTGTTCTCCTTTTTTAGGGTCGATTCCCAGTCGGAAATGAACTTCAACCGATGCATCAAATTTTGCCCTAGATAACTGCTTGGTAAATTTGATAGCTTGTTCAACCCTGTAGGTGTTTAATTTGTTAAACTCTTGTGAATCAGTTGTTTCTACAGTTTTTTCAATTGTTTTTTGTTGTTTTTTTGCCATATTTTCGTGGTAGTGGCGAAAAAAAATAATTCGAAATTTTTTTTCTCCCACAAATTAATTTAATTACCCGTGTGTCATCCTGAGCGGAGCGAAGAATATCGTTATAGGTCGCGGGATTCTTCACTTCGTTCAGAATGACACATTGTTATGTTAAAATGTTTGTGTGTTTGAGTTCTATTTTATTTCTACCCCCATTTGTCTGGCGGTTCCGGCGATGATCTTTTTAGCTTGTTCAATGTCGTTGGTGTTTAAATCCGGAAGCTTGATCTCTGCAATTTCTTTAAGTTGATCCTGGGTGATAGATCCTATTTTTTCAGCAAGCGGTTTTCCTGATCCTTTTTGAATTTTTGCCGCTTTTTTTATAAGCTCTGCTGCTGGAGGAGTCTTTGTAACAAAAGTAAAGGTTCGGTCTTCAAAAACGGTTATTTCTACCGGTACAATGTCTCCCATTTTATCTTTAGTGGCGTCATTAAACTTGGAACAAAAGTCTTGAATCTGTACTCCGTGTTGTCCGAGAGCGGGTCCCACAGGAGGCGCCGGGTTAGCTTGCCCACCTTTAATTTGTAATTTTATAACTGTTAATATTTTTTTTGCCATAGTATTTTAGTTGAAAGTTAAAAGTTTATAAAGTTGAAAGTTATTTATTTATAAACTTTGTACTTTCTTTATATTTTCTAGAGAAGCAAGCTCACAATAGAGCACTAGAATAATTTATTATTTTAAATGTCGCGAAGCGACTTATTAGTGACCTTATAGATTTTATGAACTTTTTATTTTTCACTGAGTTTATATTTTTTTAATTTGCAAGAAATCCAGCTCTACTGGTGTTTCTCGACCAAACATAGATACAAGCACTTTAATTTTTCCTTTTGCTTCGTCAATATTGGTGATTTTACCTTCCAGATTTTTGAACGGACCATCGATAATGCGGACGGGGGAGCCGACAGAAACATCAATTTTGAATTTTGGTTCTTCCACGCCCATTCTTTTTTGCAGTGCTTTTATCTCTTTGTCGCTAATCGGGGTGGGAATGGTACCGGTGCCGATAAAGCCGGTTACATTCGGCGTGTTTCGAACCACATACCAAGAATCATCGGTTACAATCATTTCAATCATTACATAACCCGGAAATATTTTTTCTTCTTTTACAGTTCTTTTTCCGTTTTTGATTTTTATCTTTTTTTCAACCGGAATTAAAATATTAAAAATCTTGTCCTCCATATCCATGGATTCAATTCTTTGTCTTAAGTTTTTTTCTACATTTTCCTCATAACCGGAGTAAGTGTGCAAAACATACCATCGTCTTCCTTGGTTTAAGTTTTGTTTAGCCATAATATATAATAATGCGAATCTATAAATTAATATGCGAATATATCGAATTTCGAATTATGCGAATATTGTTTCTAGATTCTTAATATTAATTTAAATATTTAATTCGTATGTCCCGCATCCGCCAGCTGGCGGAGTAGCGCGGGTTTACGAAGTGAAAAAACTATTTTAAAAGTAATTCTAGTCCAAAGGAAAAAATATAATCCAGCGCACCCAGAAATATGGCCATGGAAAGAGAAATACCAATAATTAAAAATGTGTAATTTTTAGCCTCTTTTTTAGTTGGCCAGGTTACTTTTTTCATTTCTTGTACGGATCCTTGAATGTAGTTTGTAAGTTTATTCATGTTAATATAATGCGAATCTACAAATTTTATGAGAATATAGCGAATTCGAATTATGCGAATTATTTGTAGATTTGGATTGTTAATTCATGGTAATTAAAAACAGCTCTTGCCGAGCGGTTTTATCTATATTGTCATAATACATGAATAAATACCCAATGTCAATACCTTGACAGACAGTTAAAAATTTGCTAAGATTTTGGCAACAAAAGTCCTTTAAAAATGAAGAAAAAACGTATTTTTTAAATTTTATTTAATCATAGTTACAAAGGAGGCTTTTTAATGGCAAAAACCAAAATTTTTGTTTTAGATACCAATGTTATTCTTCATGACAGCGCTTGTATTTACAATTTTAAAGACAATGAAATAGCAATACCGATAGCTGTTATTGAAGAATTAGACAGGTTCAAAAAGGGGAATGACATTATTAACGCCAACGCGCGTGATTTTTTGAGAACCTTTGATGCGCTGTTTGAAGATGGCAAATTATCAGACCAGGGAGTTCCTATTGACGGCGGTCAGGGAATAATCAGGACGATTCTTGAATTTCCTTTGGATCAAAAAATTAAAGATAATTTTCAGGAAATTAATTCGGATATCCGGATTTTAAATACTGTTTATTGTCTGAGTCGAAAAGAGAGAAAACCGGTTATCTTTGTAACTAAAGACGTAAACCTGCGCCTTAAAGCCAGGTCCATTGGCATCAAAACAGAAAATTATCAATCAAAATCAGTAAAGGATGTTTCCGGACTTTATACCGGCATCAGAACTTTTGATAATGTTGATTTTGATATTTTTTCAGATTTATTTCAGGGTTCTAAGCCTGTTAATACGCAGCGCTTGGGGGCTGATATTAAGTTGTATCCGAATGAGAATGTTATTATAAAGTCGGGTTCCACATCGGCATTAGCCTGTTTTGACTCTCAAAAAGATTTTTTGAACCCAGTTAAGCCGGACGCCTGTTATGGTATTAAGCCCAGGAATGTCGAGCAGAAATTTGCATTAAACGCTATGCTTAACCGAGATGTTCCTTTAGTGACTGTAACCGGAAAGGCAGGTACTGGTAAAACCCTCCTGGCTTTAGCGGCGGCACTTGAGAATAAACAACACTATCGTCAAATATTCCTTGCCCGACCTATAGTACCTCTAAGTAATAAAGATATAGGATTTTTGCCCGGCGATGTGGCGTCTAAGCTGGATCCTTATATGCAGCCTTTGTATGACAATCTTTCCGTAATCCAGGGCCAGTTTAATGATAAACAAGCTGGTTCTAAACAAATCAAGCAATTGATTGAAGAAGAAAAAATTGTCATTACCCCCATATCCTATATCAGGGGACGAAGCATCGTCAAAGTTTTTTTTATCGTGGATGAAGCTCAAAACTTAACACCGCACGAGGTAAAAACCATTGTGACTCGCGCTGGTGAGGGTACTAAGTTTGTATTTACCGGAGATATTTTTCAAATAGATCATCCTTATCTGGATAGCCAGACTAACGGACTCAGTTTCCTGATCGAAAAGATGAAAGGGCAAAAATTGTATGCCCACATTAACCTCGAAAAGGGCGAAAGATCGGAGCTTGCCGATCTGGCCAGTAAACTTTTATAAAAAAATAAAACCGTTCTATCAAATAGAGCGGTTTTTAAAATTTTTAAAAATTTGACATATTTTTTTGATATGATATTATTAAAATACCAACTAAATTAGTAGGATATAGTTTTAAAATAAATGAAATTTTCAACAAGAACAACTTATGGGTTGAGGGCGATGATTTATTTGTCTAAATATTGGCAAAAAGAAAAAATATCTATTGCCAGCATTGCGAAAGCCGAGGGTATTTCTTCCAAATACTTAGAAAGACTTTTTGCAAAATTAAAAAAAGAAGATTTAATAGTGGCGGAAAAAGGATCAAGCGGCGGATATGCTTTGGCTCGTGATCCAAAAGAAGTTACTGTTTTTGACATTGTAAAGTCTTTGGAGGGTAAAATGTCCCCTTTTCATTGTGTGGATGAAAGTGGAAAGGTGTATTGTGGTAAGAATTGTAAATGCGGAGCAACATTAGTCTTGGTTAAAGTGCAAAAGGCTATAAATGATACTTTAAAGGGAATAAAGCTGAAAGATATAAGTAAGTGAATAATCAAGAGTTAAAATAAAAAATAACAATTTAGATTTTAAAGTATATAATTAAAATTTTTAATTTTAAGTTGTTGCTTTTAGTTTTTAGCTATTAGATTTTAGTTTGTTATGCGGTATTTTTTTACAATTATATTTTTAATTCTATTCGCTTTTCCTGTTTCCGCTAATTTATTATTGGATTCCGATCTGGATGGCGTGCCCGATAAAGATGAAACAGGAGTCTATTATACTGATCCTTATAATCGCGATACGGATGGGGACGGATATTCTGATTGGACAGAGCTCAATTTCGGTTTTTCGCCTCACAATTCCCTCCTTATTACTTTGGAAGAAAATGATTTGGACGGCGACGGCTTGTCCGATAGAATGGAATTAAAATTTCACACTAACCTAAAAAACAAAGATACGGATGGCGATGGGTATATCGACATGGAAGAGATAGATAATGGTTATGACCCCCTAAGTACGGAAAAAATTGTTTTGAAAAAAAGAATAGAGATTGATACTGGCAGGCAAAATTTGAAATATTTTTTAGGAGATGTAGCCATAAAAGAGTTTGTGGTGTCTACCGGAAAGCCGGGAATGGAGACACCTAAAGGACATTTTAAAGTTGATTATAAAGATAAAAAAGCGTGGTCAGCTAAATACGGACTATGGATGCCATACTGGATGAGCCTGCAAAACGGATATTTCGGAATCCACGAACTTCCGGAGTGGCCGGGCGGATACAAAGAAGGGGTGGATCATTTAGGTAAACCCGTTTCTCACGGATGTATCCGTCTGGGGGTGGGAGATGCAGAGTTTTTGTATAATTGGGCGCCAATGGGAACAGAGGTTTTTATTTATTAATTAATGTCGCAAAGCGACTCCAAAGTTATTAGCTTTGCGCTTGAAATATATGTATTCCAAAAAAGTATTAGAACATTTTCAAAATCCCCATAATCAGGGAAAAATGGATGACGCTAGTGCTGTGGGCGAGGACGGCAGCCAGGCCTGCGGCGATGTAGTCAAGTTTTATTTAAAAGTAAAAAATAATATCATTACAGATGTAATGTTTGAAACTTTGGGCTGCGCGGCGGCTATTGCTTCATCATCCGCCCTTACCGACATGGTAAAAGGCAAAACTATTGATGAGGCTTTGAAGATTACAAAGAATCAATTGATAGATGAGTTGGGCGGACTTCCGGCGCCAAAGCTTCATTGTTCGGTTTTGGGTGTAGATGCGCTTCATAAAGCGATTGAGAATTATAAGGATCAGAGGTAGGTTAAAGGTTTACAAAAAATTAATATTAATAATTAATATAATAAAAAATATGTCAGAAAAAAATATTGAAGAAAAAATAAAAAAAGTTTTGGAGGAAATTCGCCCCAGTTTACAAGCTGATGGCGGCGATATTGAATTTGTGGAATGGGATGCCGAAAGGGGAATTGTAAAAGTATCTATGATGGGCATGTGCACCCATTGTCCGATGTCGCAAATAACATTAAAAGAAGGAGTAGAGGCTGAACTAAAGAAAGCTATTCCGGATGTTAAGGAAGTAATAAAAATGTAATCATTTTAACACACAAACATTTTAACATTTTAACAATTTAATATATTTGTCATTGCGAAGAGTGAAACGACGAAACAATCTCATGAATTAAGCTTATAACGAGATTGCCACGCTTTGCTCGTAATGAAAGAGTTTTTTATGAAAAAAATATATTTAGACCATAGCGCCACTACTCCGGTAGACAAGAATGTTTTTAAGGCGATGTTGCCTTACTTTAGCGATTGCTTCGGTAATGCATCTTCTATTCATTCTTTTGGAGCAGATGCTTTGACTGGCACAGATAAAGCACGGGAACAGGTGGCTAATTATTTGCATTGCGGGCCTAGCGAGGTTATATTTACTAGTGGAGCTACTGAATCCGATAATTTGGCAATTAAGGGTTTGATTGGCGCTCTCCGGGAAAGAGGTGTGGAAAAAATGCATATTATTACCTCTATTGTGGAACATGATGCTGTTTTAGAGCCTTGTATGGAGATGGTAAAGACGGGAATTGAGGTCACATATTTGCCGGTTAAGGCTAATGGCGCGGTTGACGCAGAAGAAGTTAGGAAAGCAATCAAGGATAATACGGTTTTAGTATCTATTATGTGGGCTAATAGCGAGGTGGGGGCCATAATGCCGATTCGTGAGATTGGAAAAATTATCAAAAAGCACAATGAGAGAAAATTAAAAAATTGGAATAATACTCGCCCAAAAGAAAGAGGGGAAAAACCCACGCCTATTTATTTTCACAGTGATGCTACTCAGGCTATTAATTTTGTACAATGTGATGTTAATTGGAATTATGTGGACATGTTATCTATGTCAGCGCATAAAATCTATGGACCAAAGGGTGTAGGCGCTTTTTATGTTAAAAAGGGGGTGCCAATTAAGTCGCTGCAAAGAGGGGGGCATCAGGAAGGAAATTTGCGCAGCGGGACATACAATAGCTCTGGTATTGTGGGTCTTGGCGCGGCCATTGTTCAATTAGACAAGAAAAATCAGGAAAAAGATAATAAAAAAGTAGCCAAAATGAGGGACTTGCTGGTATCGGAAATTGAAAAAAATATTCCAGATGCGATTTTGAATACCGATAGGAAAAATAGCACGCCCGCACATGCTCATTATTCTTTTCCTGGCGCAGAAGGAGAGTCGGTGCTGCTAGCTTTGGATTTAGAGGGAATAGCGGTATCTACCGGTTCGGCCTGCTCATCCGGAAGCCTCAAAGCTTCACATGTTTTGATTGCCATGGGAATCAGGACAGAAATAGCACACACCTCTATTCGTTTTACACTGGGAAAGCATAATACGGAAACAGATATCAGGACGGTTGTGAAAAAATTAGCTCCAATTATCAAAAGGCTTAGGAAGATGAATCCGGTATATGATAAGTAACAGATAACACGTAACAAGTAGCATGATTAATCATCTTTATAAAAAGAACCGCCTTTTTCAAGGCGGTTTTTGAGTTTTTAGATTAATAAGTATCAAATCTTTTTAATATATTTCTATCAATATAATTAGCGGCTTGATCTTGCCAGAATTTTATATCGTCTATAGTTGGTTTATTGTGGGAAAGAAGCATAAAGCCGACCGGCACGCTGTGAATCAGCTCATCATTGTTATTGTGATCAAATATATATATTTTTGTCGATAAGGGTATTAGCTGATCGTTTAAAAGCCTGACTTCAACCATGAATCGATTATCAAGGCGCATGAACCACACAACATCATTATGAAAAAAGTCTTGGTCTGCATTCCAGGGCACGATCGATTTTTCTTCTTCTGCTTCAAATAAGACTTCTTTTAGGTTTGTTAGTTTTTTTGCAGTTTGTTCTTTGGCGGCATTATAAGCCCCTTCACCAAGCAATCCTCTTAATCCTTTGTGTTTGTTCATTTTTCCTCTTTTTCCGCTATTTTAATAAAAGCATTAGCCATCATATTGCTTCTTTCTTTTATTTTTTCCATGGCAAGGTGAAAAGCTTTATGGTTTACCGTATTGATTGGTTTTTCCTGAATTACTTTAAGGATAGCATTAGCCATCATATCGCTTCTTTTTTTTGTACGAGTAGCCGTAGCTATATATGCTTTGATGTCAATTAATTCTTTGGACATTTATTTCTCCTTATTTAAATATTTCTCTTTTCTCTTTTCAATTTCCGGGACCATTACATCTTCGACATGTTTTTTGAAAGCGTCAAGGTCGCGGTATATTTTTTTAGGATCAACCAAATATTTTTCAAATGGACCGGGATCCTTGGGAAATATCCAATAGATGTCTTTATTAGTATCTATTGCTTCCCTGGTTTCATCTACCACCCCGGCAGTAAATACTATTTTTACGAAGTAAGCTATGCAAAGTTCGCATTGCCCGATATGCCAGTAGCGATCTCGAATAACAGTTTGATTATTTCTGGCGCGCATATCCGCTTCGTTTTCCGCTTTGGAATATTTAATATCAATTGTCAACGGATCAATAATGATAAAATATTTCCACAGCCACCTGATAAATTCATGCACTTTTTCCAGCTCTTGTTCATCCAAATGAGAAATAGGCATTTGCGCATAAACAATAGGACGCCATGGTTCAAATATTAAATAATAAAGAGTTTCTTCCGGCTGGTCTTTGGGGATGGTGTGGAATGATTTAATTTCATCAAATATATATTTATAGTTTTCTGTGTTGTTGTATTCCATATTTTGCCAAAGCCAGACAATTTGTTCAGTAAGGCCCTGGTTTTTCCATTGCCCCTTTCTTTGGAGTCTTTCCAGTATTTTATCCGCAGAATCAATAAAATTAATAAACATATCAGGATTGAATTTTCTGATGTATTGAACATTGTATGCTGAAAGCCAATAATCTTTCCAAAAAAAGACAGTATGCACATTGATAATGACTATATCATTTTTTTCAAGGTCTTGATTAATTTGACCCAAAATTCTTTCAAAAACAGCTGCTCGCAGAGCATTAAGTGTTGGTTGGGGGGTGTCTAGTACTTTTTCGTGAGTTATGTGTATGCTATTGTTTTTGGCAATTTCAAACATGATATCGCCGACATTATAAATTTTAATTTTTTTATTTTGTTTTCCACATAATTTTTTCAGCTTGTCCAGATACTCTTTCCGGCCGCATCCGGAAATGCCGGTAGCCCAGATGAGTTTTCCTCGTTTATTCATGATACATCTCCATTCTCTTTGATTTTTTCATCTTCGTACGGCACAATTAATTCAGATAATATTCTTTTTTCGGCCGTATAAAGCATAACATTAAAAGATATTATTGCTGAATAACCTTTTTGCTTGAGAATTTTTGCTAGTTTAAAAAGAGTATAGTTCAGATCACCGTCTACTTTGATTATTTTAGCCATGGCTGCGATGATATTTTTTTTGTTTTTTTCAGACATTGTGGGCCAATCGAGACACCCCAAGTTTGTTTCGTCGAGTTTATACAGTCTTCTCTCAATTTCATCGTGGCATTCTCGGAGTTCGCCGCGAAAGTTTTTGTAATTATTATAGCCGGGTTTTATGTGCTTTTTACAGAATTCTACCAAAATATTGTCAATTCCGAAAGGATTGATGTTGTTTTTGATTATTAATTCTACAAGCTTGTCATATGGTGCTCTGTTTTCCTGTTTGATGTAAGGCATTTCTCTCTCCCTTTTTTGTTGTTAAAGTACCACATTAATATTTTAAGTGGTATAAATTTACATTAAAAAAGAGATTTTGTCTAGGATTTTTTTCAAGTTTTCTAAATATAAAAAGACCCCTAATGGCCTTTTTATATTCTTGTTAACTTAATAGTGCGATTAACTATTTATTATATTTAAATACATAAACATTCCCATTATCAAATTCTTGAGTAAAGTCAGCTTCTATCTTTGCTTCTTCTAAAATTTTAGGGAATGCCCACCAGTATTTATTTAAAACAAAATAAGCTTCGCGGGTTTCTGTTAAATCCATAGCCGCTTCTATTGTGGCGCGGGCTGGTTTTTCATAAACCATTTTTAGGAAATATTTATAAAGCGGAGCTCCGGTGGGAATAGGATAGTAAAATATATCTCCTTTGTAATATTTTTTGAATCCAAACTCGCGCAGAGCTGCCGCTGATACTTGTTGATTGGCTAAAACTATATAGTCGCCCTCAGCATTTTCATCTATCCATCTAACCACATCAACATCGCTTGCGCCAATGGAGTAGCTGTGAGAATTGAAATAATTATCCAGGCGCGGATAAGTTAAGTATAATGAAACCGGAAACATGACAACAAAAAATAAAAAGAGTGAGGCGCGAATAAAAATATTTTGTTTTAGTATTTTTTCAAACAAATTAAAAAAAGCAGTAACAATAAACGGGAACAGGAAAAGAGCCGAGATTAATAATACCCTGTTTGTATAATTGGATTGTTCATAGTCAATTAAAAAGTTAAAAGACAGGTGGTTGGTTAAAATAAATGAGAGAAAAAGAGAAATGGAGAAAAACAAATAAATAAAAAATATACGGCACTCTTTTTTATATTTAATTGTGATAGCTATGCCCATTAGAGCGATTAGTATAAAAACAAATTTGAGATTAAATCCATAAAGATAAATAAAATTTAATATCACATTTTCTTTTTCCGGTATTTGCGGCAGATAATTTAGAAGAGATATTTTTTTGGAAATAGTTTCTTCTACTGGTGAATTATTATTTATAAACCGGAAAGCAATGGGCAGGGAGACGGTGTTAAGTATTAATATTATTCTGTACAGATTATTTTTTAATTGTTTTAAGTTGGAATGATAAATAGTTAAAAGGAGAACAAAGAAGAATGCCGGAATACCGGCTATAGGGTGAATGGTGATGATGGCCAAGGTTAGTATATAAACAATAGTTAATTCATAAGGGGAGGCGCAGGTAAGACCGAAAAGAATAATTAAAATCAAAAATAAATAAGCCAAGTTTTGGGGAGTGGAGACAATGGCAAAGGAACAGGGGATTAACAGTAACGACAATAATACGAAGCGGTTTTTTATTTTTTCGTTGAATATTTTTTTTAAAGTTTTATAAGTAAAAATTGGAATAAATATAGAGGCAAAAAGCGGGATTAGTATCTTGTTTAAAAAAGTGATTGGAATAAGGGTTAGTTTATGAATAGTGATAATCAGTGCATATTGCCCTATATAATAAAATGGTTTTGGATGTATTTCCCCTGCTTTATTAATCACCTCCATGGTGGCGGTATGAATGAACTGATCAAAACCAAATCCAATTTTGTAAATGATTAAAGCTATGGAAAATGAAAGAAAGTAATGAAGTGATAAAAATAGTAGGAATATTCTATGTTTTTGGAATATGGAAATAATTAAAATAATAGTAAGTAGGGCGTAGAGAGCGAAGAAGAAAAAAGGAATTTCCTGCCACGGAGAGATTATAGCTTTATCTGTTTGAGAGGAAAAAAGAATGGATAAACATACAGAAAATAGAGCTAAATACAAGAAAGAAGCAAAAAAATTATATATTTTAATTTTTTGAGATGATTTTATTTTGAGGGATAATTTAAGATTTTGGTGTTTTTGTATTTTTTTAATATGGGCGCGTTCCCAAAAATTTAAGATGCTAAAAATAGAGATAGTCAAAACAAGACCAACAAACACTCCTATAGCATTAAGCATGTAGAGGTGATACACGGCAGTGCCGAAAATGCAAATAAGAGAGATAAGTATTAATATTTGGCGCAAGATGTACTCGGTTATTTTGAACATAGGGGTTAGTTGAAGATTTGTTTTACCCAAGGCGGATCAGCCAAAATATTATATAAATTATTGATGGCTGAAAAGTCTATAAGGTTTAAAGTCTGGATGTTATTTTTATTTTAGCATAATAACGATAAATAAAAAAAGCCCCCGGGATCCTTTTTCGCGGCCAATCTTGGCAGGCGTGGATCCAGGGGGCGGGTAATGGAGTTTGGGAGGAGGGCTGGGCAATGTGGCCCGAGAGCGGATAAATCATGGGCGACCGTGTGCCGGCAATGCAGGTCGCTCGGTGCCGTATAAAACACCCCTTTTCAAACATTCATCCATTGGTGGGTGGCCCAGGGAAAATTGTGCCGGGGAATTGTCGGTATCAACAATATTTCTTTTTTTTGTGGACAATCCGTCGGCGCGTGTTTCCCTAGGAACAGGAACGGCTTTGGTTTTTTACAACTTCTACAACTTCCGCTTATCCGGGCAGATGACCATAACGGGCCTCGGCGCCGCCTCCCAAAACTCCAAACTGTTATCTTAAATTTAAAATATAATATTTTTTAATTTAAAACATTTATTTATATAAAGATATCATATTTTTTGATATCTGTCAAGTGCTTTTTAAAAATTTTATTTTTTTATTTAATATTAGTATAAACAATTGACATTTTAGTGTTAATATTTTATAGTTAAGATTATTAAATTAGTTATGAAAAATAATTTTTGGGAAAATTTAAAAAAGCCATTCTTTGCCATGGCACCAATGGCTGGGATTACGGATAGTAGCTTTCGGCAAATGTGCGTGCGTTTTGGCGCGGATGTAGTATACAGCGAGATGGCGAGCGCTACCGCTTTGGTTTATGCTCCGGAGAAGACTTTGGAGATTTTGCAGTTTGAAAAAAAAGAGCGGCCCTATGTTGTGCAGTTATTTGGCGCAGAGCCAAAGCATTTCGTAGAAGCAACCAAAATTATTACCAAAGAAATAAAGCCTAACGGAATAGATATTAATTTCGGCTGTCCGGTGAAAAAAGTTCAGAAACAAGGAGCCGGAGCGGTGCTGATGAAAGATTTTAAAAAGTCGCGCGCAATTATTGAAAATGTAATTAATAATACTGACTTACCGGTATCCATCAAGACGAGAACCAGAGTGGATAATAAAAGTATTTTGGACTTTTTGGAATTTATCAAAGATTTGGATATTAAAGCGTTAATGATTCATGGTCGGACGCTTGCGCAAGGATTTTCCGGCGCTATAGATACAGAAACCATAAAAAAAGCGCGGGATTTTTTTTCCGGTGTATTAATGGCGAATGGAGGAGTTTATTCGCGCGCGGAAGCAGAAAAATTATTACAGGCAACAGGTGTAGATGGAATCGGCATAGCGCGCGGAGCCCTAGGACGACCCTGGATATTTAGTGAAATTAAAGATTTAGATTTTCCGAAATCAAAAGAGGAAAAATTTAAAATAGTTTTAGAGCATGTAAAATTAGCAGAAAAACATAAAGGCCAACAGGGGGTTATAGAGATGCGTAAGCACTTATGTTGGTATGCGAAAGGATTTGAAGGAGCCAGTGAACTTAGGCGGGAATTAATTCAGGTGGAAACAATAAGAGATATTAAGAAGATATTAAAATATTAGATATTTTTGCATTGTTTCATGGTTTCATTGTTTTATTGTGTTATTCTGAAAAATTTTGTAGCGAAAGCAGAAAAATTTATTCAGAATCCATGACATGCTTAATCAGTCTTGCTATGTAGATTCTGAATCCCTCCGATTCGGCGGGCAGGCAAATTCAGAATGATACATAGTGGTAGAAATTAAAAAAGGAGTTGATTTTTCAACTCCGTTTTTTATTTTTATTTTAACAAAAGTTCTTCAAATATTTTTTCGTATTTTTCTATCATCGGAAGCACGTCCAGCTTTTTTCCGGTTTTGAAAGTATGATGCTTTAACATCAGCCAGCGGTTGTTTCCGTTCAGGATATAGTCGTAATACAGGTCGGAAATAAATTTCAATTTATAATATGCAGATATCGGCTGGTATGGTTCTATGAAAAATCCGTTGCCTTCCCCGGTAACCATATTATATTCTTCTATATATTCCCGTGCTCCGCCGCCATAGGTGGTCAAAACAGGAACTCCGTTTTCCGTGGCTCTCATTTCGCTGGTGCCACAGGCTTCCATTCCGGGAAGCGGACAGCTGAACCAGACATCGGAACCCCAGGCGGCCCGCTGCAGAAGCTCCATGCCGTATTGCGGCAGGAAAATAGATTTGCCTTTTTGTTTGTCGGTCATCCAGTTGTGGAAATCAGCCATCCATCCGAGGCAGGTAGAATCGCTTTCATGCGCCTGTCCGGCTCCGAAAACCTGAAATCCCAGGCCGTTCAATCTTCCCAGCGGTGTGCTGACTATTTCATTCCTTTCGGCGCAGATTGCGTCTATGATCGGGGCGAGCATCGGGTTTTGCTGCTTGTACCAGGCGATTCTTCTAACCCAGCTCAAAATGGGTTTTTGGATATCCAGTAGTATTCCTGATTTTTTTTGCAAAAATTCACAAAGTTCGTTTTTGTTTTTCAGATGTATTTTTTCCAACTGCACAAAGTTAATATCTTTATATTTTTTGATGCAGGGAGAAAGCCAAAGATCGCGGCTTGAGCCGTTCGTAACCCAGGTTATTTTGTTTATAAATTCAGGAAACATTTTTTTGGTCTGTTCGAAATGTTCTTCGCTGACCGCGTTCACTTTGTCGGCTAAGATCATAGATGCTCTGGTCATGTCGATGACGCCGTCTTTTACAAAAACATAATGGTATTTTTCATGGATTTTCAGTTCATGAAAACGATCTCCGAAAAATTTTTCCATTCCTTCCGGTACGGGAGTGTGCGTAGTGAAAAGGTATTTGGTGTTTTTGAAGTAAGCATCTTCTTTGGCTACCGGGACAATGATAGAACTATGGCCTTCCTGTATCCAAATAATATCCGGTTTAATTTTCAGTTGTTTGATAACGGCGACAGAGACATGCCCCAGGAGGACTTCCTGGCTCAATCTGTTGCCGCGATCGGCAGTATAAAGCTCATCAAATATTTCTTTTTGCAGAATGCCATAATGGTCAATACCGGCTCTGTCGGTTTTTAAAATGCTTGCTTCTCCGAAATGCGCCAGTGGTTTGGCTTTGAAAACTTCTTTGGCGGGCGTTTTGCCATAGTCAATATTTTCTTTAGTCATCCAATGGCGGGAATAAAGCGGAGTAATAGCAATAGCTTTGATTTTTTGTTTAGCCAGGCCTTCGCAGATATCTCCGGCTAAAATTCCGAGGCCGCCTCTAAAATTAGCCCCAAGAGCTGTTTCTTCCAGTTCGGGAATAATCATTTCGGGACTGATAAAAATAATTGTGTATTCAGACTTCATTATTTTTTCTCCTTTTCTTATATTTTTAATGAACTTTTGTATGTTAAGTAGATTCATTTTAACAATAGATTCGCTTTTTGTCAAAGTAAAACACAATACATTAATTTTATTTTTTTATATATTGTGTTATAATAAATAATAATTAAGAGTAAAAATTCATTCACTCATTCCATTAACTGATGGATGGTGGAGCGGATTAGATAATTAAGTTGTTTTCTTAAAAGTTAATGTAACTTTATTAAAAAATAATTTTAATTGTTAATTGTCGAAATATATGCCAGAGGATAAAAACTTAAATTCGGAGCCAAAAATAGAACCGAAATTGGAGAAACCAATAACGGATCAAGAGAAAATTAGTGTTTCAGAGACAGAAAAACAGGAAAAAATAGATCAAGGTTTAGAGAAAATTTCTCAAAAAGAGGAAAAAATAATCGAAAAAATACAGGAAGGCGGGGATGGTGATGAGCGAATGGGCGCAACGGGAATTATGCCTGTTTCCGTTCTACAGAAACATAAGGAAAGAGAGAAAAAAATTGAAGAGGTTTTAGCGCAGGATTTAGATGAATTTTATTTAAGTATGGGAGAAGAAAAGCGCATGGAGTTTAAGGTGGTGGGAGAAAAAACAGCAAGAACCATAAACACTATGATTGAAACCGGCAAGGTGCATGCTAAAAAAATAATTGAGTTAATAAGAAAATGGCTGAGTATAGTACCTGGAATTAATAAATTTTTTGTGGAACAGCAGGCAAAAATTAAAACGGATAAGATTATGCAAATAAAGAAAGAATAATGCAAATCTACGAATTGTATGCGAATATAGCGAATTCGAATTTTGCGAATTTTTTATGCGTCATTCTGATTCGCCTTCGACTAGTTGGCGGATGGCGGATAGAATCCAGCATAAAGGATAGAATTAATATTGTTATTTAAGTTTACCCCGTAGATTCCGAATATTTTTTTACAAGCGCTAGCGAGTAAAAAAATATTCGGAATAATACCTGGGGTATGTGGTTATGACAGAAGACAAAAACAAAAACGAAGAAGACATTAAAATTGAAAACAGAGGTTCTTCACTCGCGGAGTTTACCAAGAGACCGGTGCCAACCAATGAAGAGTTGGAGGAATTTGAGGATTTTGTTGAAGAAGAAACCAGAGAAGGAGAAATAGAGGATGGTTTAAATGAAATATATCAAGATGATAATGGCAAGATGGTGGATGTAAAAAAAATGTATGTCAAAAAAAGACATGGTTTTTTGTTTTGGTTCTTTTCTTTATTTTTTGCATTGAGCGCTGTGGCAATTTCGGTGTATTACGGATATAATTTTTTATTTTTAGAGTCGGGAACAAACGCTAAAATTGATTTTTTAATTGAAGGGAATACCGAGGCTTTAGCCGGAGAAGAATTTTTTTATACTATTCATTATAAAAATTTAAGCAATATAGCTATAAACAACGCCAGAATAGAAGTGTCTTTTCCTGATAATTTTATTTTTTTGGACAGTTTCCCGGAAAGCAACTCTGATAATAATAGCGTATGGGAAATTGCGCAAGTAGCAGGAAATGAAAGCGATAAAATTAGAATAAAAGGGATGATGATTGGCTCCCGTAATGATACTGGTATATTGGTTGCTAATATGACCTACACCCCCGAAAATTTTTCTTCACAGTTTAAAGAAGATGCAAGTATTACCACGGTAATTACTGGTGTGGGATTTAATATTGATTTTAATTATATCAGTACGGCGTTGGTGGGGCAAGAAGATGATATTTTAATCAAGATTACTCCAGAAAAAAACAATTTTATTGATAATTTTAGAATCACCATGGAACCGGCAGAGAATATTGAATTACTCTCATTTGATAAAAAAATAGAGAATCAAGCTGATTTTGAGATGATTCGTCCGGGCGTTTGGAACATAAAAGAAATCAAAAACGAAGAAAATATCCTGCCGGTGCGGTTTAAGTTTACCGAAAAATTTTCTGATTATGAAACAATTATTTTTAATTTTGAGCAATTAGGTGGAGATAATAAGTATTTTAAATTTTATGAAAAAGTTTTAGATTTCGAAGTGATGAAGAGTGATTTGAACTTAACTTTAATTATTAATGGTTCTAGGGAGGATCAGGGAGTTGATTTTGGTGAAAAATTGAATTATTCTATCGTTTATCAAAATAAGGGAGAGACGGAAATGAAAGATGTGATTATTATGGCGGTGCTTAATAGTGAATTCCTTGACTGGACAACACTTAGTGATAACTTGGGGGGAAGAGAAAAGGGCAATACTATTATCTGGAGCAAGGATGAGATTGGGGATTTGGAGTCCTTGAAACAAAATCAAGAAGGGACAATAGATTTTTCTATAAATATGGCGGGGTTTGGTAATATATCGGCCAAAAAAGAATATCAAGTAAAAAGTTATGCACAATTCAGTGTCGGTACTAATGAAAATACAAAATTCAGCGGGGAAGATAATCGCAGCAATACTATTATTAATAAAATAAACAGCGATTTAAAATTAGTAGAAGAGTTGAGATATTTTAATGAGGATAATATCCCCGTGGGGACAGGTCCAAATCCACCAAAAGTAGGTGAAGAAACCACTTATAAAGTTTATTGGAAACTTTCTAATAACCTACACGAATTAAATGATTTGAAAGTAAGTGTGAAATTGCCAAATTATGTTTTTTGGTCAAACAAAACACGAGCCACTGTCGGAGAGGTAGAATATGATAGTTCTTCGCATTCTATATTGTGGGATATTGGTCGTTTGCCGATTACGGTTTATGAAGCTAGTGCGGAATTTGCTATCGGCGTTAATCCGACGGAAGATGATAAAAACAAGATTATGGTTATTGTGCCGGGAACGACAGTTACGGCTATAGATGGAGAAACAAAAGATAAGCTAGAATATAAAACCAAGGCCAAGACCACCAAGTTGGAAGATGATCCGATTGCTGGTGGGCAAGGAGTAGTAGAATAAAAGTATAACAATATATTGTTTATTAATAAGATACAAGGATACAAGAAACAAACAAATTAAAAGGTACAAATTAAAAATTTAAAACAGTTTGATTATTTTAATTTGAAATTTGTTTGTATCTTGTGTCCTTGTTTTTTGTATCTTTAGATGTTATTGTATAAAATATTAATTCAATATTTATTTTGCAAGGATAATAAGTAAATTATGTTTAAAGTTTTAAAAAATTCTAAAAGATCGGCAGCACGTTTAGGGATTTTAGATACTGCTCACGGTAAGATTAAAACACCATTTTTTATGCCGGTAGCAACACAGGGAACAGTAAAGCATATTACTGCCGAAGAGATGCGAGGAATGGGCGCGCAGATTTTACTTTCCAACACTTATCACCTCATGCTTCGCCCCGGAGAAAGTTATGTAAAGAAAATGGGAGGACTCCATAAATTTATGGATTGGAACGGCCCGATTTTGACCGATAGTGGCGGTTTTCAGATATTTTCTCTTGCCAAGGGGCGAAATAGAAAAGGGGAAAGTTTGGTAAAAATTAAGAAGGATGGAGTAGAATTTAAGTCTTTCGTGGATGGTCGGAAATATTTTATGACCCCAGAAAGCTCTTTAAAGGTGCAAATTGATTTGGGTGTGGATATCGCAGTTTGTTTAGATGAATGCGCCCCCAGTCGTTCCGGAAGGGAATATATGGAGAAATCAATAAATTTGACTACTGAGTGGGCACGCAGAGCAAAAAGGCACCACGAAAAACACAAAGGCAAAAAACCTCTTTTGTTTTGCGTTATACAGGGAGGATTGGATAAAGAATTAAGGCTTAAAAGCCTGAGAGATTTAATAGAAGTTGGTTTTTCCGCCTCCGGCCAAAGGCGGACACAGAGAGGCGGATTAGCCTCGCCGCGCTCGTCTTTAACTGGGGGCTGGGATGGTTATAATATCGGAGGACTTGCCGTGGGTGAAACCAACAAAGAAATGTATGAGACATTAGATTTTTTAGTTCCGGAAATACCAGAAGATAAAACCAGATATTTAATGGGGGTGGGATATCCGGAAAATATTTTTGAAGCTGTAAAAAGAGGAGTGGATATGTTTGATTGTGTGATACCGACCAGAGAAGGTCGACATGGCCGTTTGTTCTTATGGAAAAATAAAAAGGAGTTTTTAAATTCAAAACAAAAAGCAGATAGTTTTTATAAAACTGTTACGATTACTAATGCTAAAATAGCAAGTGATAAAGCCCCAATCAACAAAGACAGTAAATTTGCTCCGCTTCGGAATTTATCCCGCGCTTATTTGCACTATCTATTTAAAATAAAGGAGCCTTTAGGAGCGCGTCTTGCCAGTTTAAATAATTTGGAATTTTATATTGATATGATGGAAAGAATAAGGTATTCTATTCAAAGGGGGGAGTTTTAAAGAATTATTTTTAGCTTTATAACTTTTGAAAAAATGGGACACTACGAAAAAAGACAACTAACAATAATGCCCACGACTAGGTGTAATTTAATTATTTCTATTGTTTAACTGAAACCAGAACCCGTAAAGACTTGTCTATTGATTTGAATTTTGCACTGTTAATGATAGATGATCATATAAATATCGTAAAAAATCCATGGATTAGATTTTATGATTCCGGCGAAGCTACAATCAGGATTGATGTTATAAAAAAACTACAACCATATTGTAAGAATAAATATCCTGATACCAAAATTATATTTGAACTTCAAACAAATGGATATTTTTCCAAAGATATTGCTTGTTATATTAGAGATAATTTTGATAAAATATTTATATTCTAAAATAGGAAATATAAATTTAAAAAAACATCATCCATAAGTTTTAATAGAATTATTATATGAGAATATTTTTAAGAGCAAAAACACAAGAAGAATAAGTTTATAAAATATTATTTTAAAAAGAAGTATTGATTTTTTGATATTTGTATGATATGGTTTTGAGAATAATAGTACATTTATAAAAAATGGGAGATATATAATGAAAAAAATTATTAATATTTTTAGTGTATTTTTTTTACTTTTTATTGTTTCATGTAATGTTGATCGATCTTGGGAAAAATTTGATTCTGTTGATAATATATTTGATCTTAAATTTAAAAGAGATAATTGTATAATTGTTTATTCAAGTCAAACAGGTGATTTAAAGATAGTTTTAAGTGAAATTATAGCAATAAATTCTTCATTATCAATAATAGAAGAAATTAAAATAATAAACAATGAACTTCAAGTTAAACATTATATTACAACAGATGTGTATTTCAAAGAATATAAATATAATGGGATGATATTTAAAGAAAGATACATAAACAATCTTGATGGCTTGCCGCCAAATCTTATTAATATTATTAAATTTTATCTCAAATAAAAAATAAGCTTACAATTAATTTGTAAGCTTTTTTATCGTATAGGAATTTATATTTTTTTATATTTATCAAAAGCAAAGAGATTAATTTTAGATATTCCATTATTCACCACGCCCCCGCCTGAGGCGGGCATGGAAAGGCGCTGTGTCCGCCTCAGGCGGAGACTTCAAAAAGCCAGAAAGGCTTTTCTTGGATTTTTTATTTTGTATTAAGCTATTTAAGTAGCAATTTTTTATTTTCGCAAAATTGAATTAATTTTTTAGATAATAGTTTGGTTTTTATGGATAAAACTAAAAAAATAATTGTTGCTACAAACATTCCTGCATATAAATCAATATTAGCAAACATCAGATTTTTATGCGAGGCATGGAAAACAATGACCGATAAAGCCGCAAGTATAGACGAGATAAGTAGTCTGACAACAATATTTTCGTTTGTCTTTGTGGGAGCAAATGAGATTAAAATTGAACACAATACAAAAAAACCGATAAAATACATTCTGTATTCAGCCATAAAAGACCAAATTTTAAATATTCCGAATTTTGCGGTTAGCGGCCAAGTGCAGACAATAAGAATGGTAAAAATAAACGCTATATGATAATTAATATTTACCTTTTTAAGAATATATTCATATGATGCTATATAACTATCTATAGAACTTGTACATAGTGCAAGCATTGCAATTAAGAAAATAATCCCCATTATAATGCTTGTTGATAGATAAAAGAGGGTGGTAACAAAAACGAAAAACATATAAACAGAAAAGAAAAGTCCGCTCCAAAGTGCTACCGAGACGACATTTTTATCTTCTATGGATTCAAATCTTTGCCACATTTGTCCATCAGCGATGGCGCCAAACAATACACCAAACAAGGAGAAATATCCCCATTCCAAACTGGTAAAACTTTGAGATGATTCTGTTATCCACTGCACTTGAATTTGGCCATTAACCAAAAAGAAGCCAACAACAGCTAGGGTTATAGCACATCCAATTTGGATTAAATATTGATATAAATCCGTAATGACGCTAAACCGCAAACCACCAATCCAAATATACCAAATTGTAAGCAAGGCAATAGAAATAACCGCTACGCTTGACCATGGTGCTGGCAGCAACGCAAAACTTAATACATCGTCACCACCACCAAAACCACACAGCAAGGCCTTCATATTAATCATTATACAAAAGTAAGAAAACAGAAACAGCCACAACCAGAATATTGTCCACTTGGGGAATTTTTTAGAGCTAGGGAAATATGTGTAAATTAAACCCATTAGGGGTACAGCTAAAATGTTGCCAGTTAACCACATTAAAAAAGGTAATATTCCAAATTTTTGCGTCATTCCAATACCGGCCACAAGCGACCAACCCCAACTCCAACCAGCCGCACAACTTAAACCGATTCTCCAATTCGGAAGATTTGACAAGTCATTTGCATTTGAGATCCTGCAAAAAAGAATTTTTTTAAGATTTGATAACCATTGAAGCATTTTTCCCCCTTGAGTATTTTTTGTTAAAGTTTATGAAATAAACCCTCTTTATTAAACCAATTTGATTTGATTTTTTTATTTTTAAAGAACCATTTTTATAAAACAAGTCATTTGTCTATTTTGTTGTATATAACAATAACAAGTATTGTCTAAAAAGTCAATAGATCAAAAAAATCAAAAAATCCTTGTTATGAATCCTTGTTACGAAGGAGAAGATGTGATATTCTATCTAAAAAGGGTTTTTAAATATTTGTATGAGAATATTTTTACGGGCCAAAATACATAAAGCAATTGTTACTGAGGCTGATGTGGGTTATATCGGCAGTATTACGATAGATGAGGATTTAATGGAAAAAGCAAATATAAGCGAAGGGGAAAAAGTTTTGGTGGCGAATAATACTTCTGGTAATAGACTAGAAACATATGTTATTCCCGGAGAGAGGGGATCGGGAAAAATTTGTATGAACGGAGCGGCAGCACATTTAATAAAAGTTGGTGATGAGATAGTGATTATGGCTTTTGAAATATCAGATATACAGGTAAAACCAAAAAATATATTAGTAAATAAAGAAAATAAATTTATAAAATATTTATAATATTATTATATTATGAAAAAGAAATTAATTTTCATATCCCTGGATACTGTTCGGGCTGATGTGGCTTATAGTGGTAAGTTTGGCGGTGTTAATAAGTTGCGGAAAGATGGAATAACATTTTTAAACACTATATCATCTTCACCGCTGACACCCGTTAGTCATGCCACTGTTTTGACCGGACTTCAACCATATAATCATGGCATAAGGCATTTATTTAAAGAAAAATTAAATCCAAAAGTAGAAACGATTACCCAAATATTAAAGAGATATAATTACAAAACCGGCGCAATTGTTTCTTGCCCGGGAATGAATAAATGGTATGATTTTTGTCGTGGTTTTGATTCTTATGATGATGAGATTCCAAGATTAGTGGATGGGTCAGATCCTCTCAAGACTGTTGATGTAAGAAAAAGAGGAACAGCGCTTAAAAGGGGAGAAATTGTGGCAGAACGAGCTTGTAAATGGATTGATAAAAATAAAAATGAAGATTTTTTCTTGTTTTTACATTTTTTTGATGCCCATTGGCCATATGAAGCGCCGAAAAAATTTGGAGGTGACAATGTGTACGAAGAAGAAGTCGCTTATTCCGATCACTATATGAACTTATTTATTAATAAGTTAAAAGAAGAAGGGTTATATGATGATGTAACCATTGTTTGTTTTTCTGATCACGGAGAGGATTTAGACGGAATGTATGAAAATGATAAGGGCGGAGAAAAATTAGGGCATCCGGAAGAACTGGGTCATGGTTGCTTGCTTTACGATCAAACCCAGAAAGTAATATTTATTTTAAAAGATCAAGATTTAAAGAGGGGTAAAAATATTATGCAACAAGTTAGGTTGGTAGATATTACTCCGACGATTTTGAATTTATTGAATATTGATTATGAGAAAAATAAATACAACGGAATATCATTATTACCATTAATAAATAATAATAAAAAATTAAATTTGTTAGGATATTCAGAAACATTTTATCCCACAGAACAAACACGGGCTGGTAGTGGAAAATTCAACAATATAAGAAATAAAAAATCTTTTAGAATTAATAATAAATATAAAATTATTACAGAAATAGATAGTGATAAAATTGAATTTTATGATCTTGAGAATGATGAAAATGAATTAAATAATTTAAATAAAAATTATTTTGAAATTTGACAATATTTGTTACATATTTGACAATATGTTTAATTTTAATTAAAATGTATTAAAATAATATAATTATTTAACCGTACATTAACAACTAAAACCAAATCAGGGGGAGAGTTTTTGTTATGATGAAACAAAAAAACTTATTATTTATTGTTATTCTTGTTTGTAGCTTCATTTTTACTAATGTTGCTTGTACCAGCATTGATTACACAAAACAAACCAAAATAAGAATTGGATGGCAAGTTCCATGGGCTACCCAGGGGCAAATTGTACAGATTTTAAAGCACACAGATATTCTTAAGAAAAATGGTTTAGAGGCTGAATTTGTGGGTAGAACATATGGTCCGGAACTCAATGCTGCCGCCCTTGGTGGTGAGATAGATGTGGTGTTAACCGCAGACCAGCCAGCTGCCGCTTTATTCTCAAAAGATAAAGGATGGATTGGGATTGGTAGATTAATGTATAATAGAACATCCACATATGTTCCTATTAATTCTTCAATAAACACAATAAAAGAATTAAAAGATAAAACTATTGGAATTCCAATTGGGGCCGCAGCTGAAAGAGTTACTAATGAGGCTTTAATAAGAAATGGTTTGGATCCTAAAAAAGATGTGAAAATTATAAACATTGACATCAGAAATCAGGGAGCCTTGGTTGTTTTAAATAAAGACAAAATAAAATGGGATCAGTTTGATGCATTAAGCGGCTTTGATCCTACCCCGGCAATATTTGAATCTAGAAGATATGTAAAGGTTCTTGATGTTGGAAAGGTTTGCTCTTTGGTTCTGATGAATAATGATTTTATTAAAAAGAACCCCAAGGTCGCAGAAAAAATGATGCAATCTATATTTGATGCTTATGATTATTACAGGAAGAATGTTGAACAGGCCAACAAATGGTTTATGCAAGAATCAAGATTGAACGATATTGATCAAAATGCTTGTAATATTGCAGCCTCTATTGAACCAAATATTAAAGTTGAAGACAGGGCAAAGATGAGAGTATATTTTATTGAAGAAGATTTTGAAATCATGCAAAGAGCAGCAGATTTTATAGAGACTAAAATTGGAAAAAGGGTTAATATGAAAGAATTTGTAAACAATATATATGTTAAGGATATAAAATAAAAAAGTAAAGGAATGGTGAGCGCGATGGATTTAGTTTTACAAACATTTATTGATTGCATATTTAGCATCCAAAGAGTTTTGGTGGGTACAACAATTGCAATAATAATTGGTGTGCTACTTGGAATCGCGCGAAATTTTTTGCCAAAAAAAATAAAGAACAATAAAATTGTTAATTTTATTTTTGAATTTCCAAGATTTCCGCCACCAATTGGATGGGTGCCAATTGTGATATTGTTTTTAGGCATTAATGAGTTTTCGGCTTACTTTATTGTGTTTATTGGTGCATTTCCACCAATTTTTATTAATACCTATAGCGGAATAAGGGATATACCTGAAACATATAAAAATACCGCGAGGTCAATGGAGCTTAGCATATGGAATTACGCATATCATGTAATTTTTAAATCCGCATTACCGCAGATTTTTGTTGGGATTCAAGTTGGAGTTGGAATGGGATGGATGTCTGTAATTGCCGCAGAAATGCTTAGCGGAGAAAACGGACTAGGTTATGCTATTGAATTATATACACTAAATTTGCAATTTGGTCTAACTGTGTTGAATATGATAATAATCGGAATAATTGGTTTTTTCTTAAGTGAATTAGTTTGTTTTTTTAAAAGATTAATAATTCCATGGCACGATTTAGGTGAAAACAATGATTAGTATAAAAAATATAAATTATGGTTACAACAACAAACCACTTTTAAGGGATATTTCATTTGATATCAAACAGGGGGAATGTATTGGATTAACTGGTCCCTCGGGTTGTGGTAAATCTACATTGGCTAGAATTATTTCCGGATATATTCAACCATGGCTCGGTAGCGTGATTTTAAACCAGGAGATAGTTACCGGAAAACCAAGTAGAAATATTTTTTTAGTAAATCAAGAAAATGATTTATTTCCTTGGCAAAATGTAAAAGATCAAATAAGTTTTGCCTTAAGAGGTGATAATTCAAGGAATGTTGAGGATTTAATTAAGTTAGTAAAATTGAATGGGTGTGAAAAATTATATCCAAGTCAGTTGTCGGGAGGGATGAAAAGAAGATTGTCAATTGCGAGAGCGTTAGCTGTTAATCCAAAGCTTTTGATATTTGATGAATCATTTTCTTTTTTAGATACAAAATCAAAATTATCTTTATATCAAGACTTAAAAGAAATATGGATAAAAACAAAAACAACAATCATGGTAATAACACATGATTCAAGAGATTTAGATGTTTTAGCACAAAGAGAAGTAAAATTATAGTTATAAAACAAATAAAAGCGTTAAATATTGAATTTAACGTTTTTTTATTATTGAATAAAATGTTGGACAAAGTGTTATTAATTTATTATAATAATTTTTATAACACTTTATATGAAAGAGCAAAATATTATTATTATCAGTTTAGACGAAGTCCGCCCTGATCATCTGAGTTGTTATGGGTATAAAAAAAATAAAACCCCGGCTATTGATAAAATAGCTAGAGAAGGTGTTTTGTTTGAAACATGTATTAGTAGTTCTGATTTTACCCCAATTGCTATGGGTTCTGTTATTACTGGGAAATATCCCAATAAACATGGTATGAGAAACCCATTTTGTAAATTACACACTTCAACCATTGCTACAATTTTAAAGAAAAATAATTATATGACGGCTGGTTTTGTGGGAAATGGATTATTGTCTAGTAAGCATCAATATAGTAATGGTTTTGATTTTTGGCATGAGTGTATCAAGGAAACAAGTTGGAGTCATCTTGATTATGATGATGGAACGGATAAGATTTTTTATGAGGGATATTGGTGGCCGGATGATTTTTTTTCTTGGTTGAAAGAAAATAAAAGTCAGCCATTCTTTCTTTGGGGGCATCTTTATGAAACTCATGAAAATTCAGAACATGAATTATTACAAAAAGGCCTAATAAAAGAAAATGAACTATCGGATCATGGTTATTATGACGCTAAGATAAAATTGGCCGATAAAGAGGTGATAAATAGACTCTTGATAACACTAGAAGATTTGGGCATAAGAGATAATACCATTATTGTTATCATGAGTGATCATGGTACAAATTTAGGAGAACATGAAGTAGATCCTATTCCCTGGCGTGATGGTAGAAAAACATACCCCCAACACACAACAATGTATGATTGTGATTTAAGGGTAGTTATGATTATAGTAGGAGGAGGATTACCCAAAAATAAAAGAATTAAGGGGATGGTAAGGTCAGTTGATTTGGTCCCCACGCTATTGGAATTAGCGGGTATTCCAACAACAGAAGAAAATTTTGATGGAGAGAGTTTATTGCCGGTAATTAATAGCGGTAGCGCAAAAAATAAATTGGTTTATTCGGAAGACTTATTTGAACCAAGAGGAAGGGGTGCCCTTCAATCTTTAAGGACGGATAAATTCAAATATATTAGAAATTCAACAATAGGCGAAGAAGAGTATTATGATTTAGAAGTAGATCCAGAAGAAAAAAATAATATAATTTCTCAAATAAATTCTAAGCAGCTTAGAGAGGAATTAGCTCAGTATTTACAAGATAATCAATGTATAAGTGAGTTTCCTGAAGAAGATGAAAAAAAAATAAAAGAAAATTTAAGATTGTTAGGTTATTTTAGATAAAAGATAATCTTATAATTATTTGTGATTTTTTAAAATAAAGAATCAATAAATAATGTGTTTATGTTAATTTGCGGACTAAAATTTACTCATGACGGAGCAATAGCTTTAGTAAAAGACAATAAGTTGTTGTTTTCTATTGAAGTGGAGAAAATAGAGAACAATCCGCGTTTTTCAAAAATTATAGATACAAATTTAATAGTAAACATACTAGAAGATAGGGGGTATAATGTATCAGATGTTGATAAATTCATAATTGATGGTTTCGGAGACTGCGCATGGGATCAGAACAATAAAATTCGTAATAATAACGAAGCCTGTAATGGATTAAAATTTAGTAGCGATGGTTTAAATTATAAAATAAAACTGGCTGGTTACAATGAACAAAAAAATAATGAAAATATTTTGAGAGAAAAGAAATATACCGGATTAATGATTGCCAACAAAGAATATAATTATTCAAGTTTTTATCATTTAGCTGGTCATATAATGGGCGCATATACAAGTAGTCTATTTTCTAAAAAAGAAGAAAGTTCATATGTGTTAGTCTGGGACGGAGGTACTTATCCTAGATTATATTTTTTTGATGCTAAAAGACGTAAAATTTTAAATTTAGGCGCATTGTTTTTTTTATATGGAAGGATTTATTATGTTTTTGCTCATCATTTTGAACAATTTAAAATTAACCCCGAGATTCTACATGACAACCTTTCGGTACCAGGTAAAGTAATGGCATATATCGCATTGGGTAAAAATTCTGAAGAACTGTTTAAAATATTTAGTGATATTTATATTAATTATTTTTATTTAATGGGGTCTACGAAATTTTTTTCATACGAATCCACAAAATTTTTTTCACATGAATTTAAGAAAAGAATTATCAAGGATAGTTATAAAACAGAAGATGTTTTATGTACTTTTCATAATTTTATTGAACAATTATTATTAAAAGAACTAAAAAGTAAAATTTTAAAATTTAATTCCAATAATCGTAATTTATGCTTCGTTGGTGGAAGTGCTTTGAATATTAAGTGGAATTCAGCAATTCGTGAAAGTGGCTTGTTTGATAAAGTGTATGTGCCACCCTTCACAAATGATTCTGGAAGTGCTATTGGTATGGCATGTTGTGGAATGAAGAGTCTTTACTTAGACTGGAGTGTGTTTAGTGGACCTAATATAATAAAAAACAAACCAGTTCCGGGCTGGATAAAAGAAAAATGTCCAATTAATTGTTTGGCTAAAATACTCTATAAAGAAAATGAACCAGTTGTGATATTACAAGGGAAAAGTGAATTGGGCCCGAGAGCTTTAGGTAATAGAAGTATCGTTGCTCCTGCCATCACTCATAAAATGAAGGATATTTTAAACAACATTAAAAGAAGAGAGGGCTATCGTCCGATTTCTCCAATTTGCAAGGAAGATCGAGCTAAGTATATTTTTGATCCAGGCCTGAAAGATCCTTATATGTTATTTAATCATCAAGTAAAAAAAGAATGGAAAAATAAAATTCCTGCAGTTATACATTTGGATGGAACAGCTAGATTGCAAACCGTAAACAAAAAAGAAAATAAAAATATTTATAAACTGTTAGATGAATATGAAAAACTAAGTGGAATTCCTGTTTTGTGCAATACTAGCGCTAATTATCTTGGTAAAGGATTTTTTCCGGATATTAAATCAGCAACCAAATGGGGTATGGTTAATTATGTTTGGAGTGATGGATATTTATATATAAAAAAAGATAAAGTAGATATTAAGAACTACTTAACAATCTAAGATTTAAAAGTATATAAATATCTTTTAAGAACTAAAAAACCAAAAATAGAAAAAGGCAACCAATGATTTGGTTGCCTATTTTGTTTTTTAAAGGGGTATGACAGCCCCCCTTTTTTCTTCACCAAAGCCCTGTTCTCTTTCAGCTTGGTATTTGAAGTCGGGCATGATAAAATATTCACCGTTTCCAACATAGAGCAGGAACCCCATAAATTTATTGGTACCCGATTCATACACTTCGGCAAAGTCACCGAATCCGGAATGAAGATCTTTTTGGGAACCGTATCCATGAATTTCGGCATAATCGGACGCTATTGTTCTTGGCGCCCAATATCTTTTTACTTTATGGAGCACTAATTGTCCGGACTCACACTTGGAGGTTGTTTCTATTACGTCACTTTTCCAGTGATAGAATTTTTCCGGAATACAGATTTGCCAATCGTATTGACTATATATTCCAAAAGGTCTCAGATCAACTTTTTGCCCGTCTAGGGTCTCTACATAATCCTGACCGGGTTTTTCTTTAAGTTCATCCATGAGTTCCATGAATTTTTCTCTGAAAGCCTGTACTTTTTCAGGTGGAATCTGAGGACCGTGAACAGCATTTTGAATTGTATTTTTTTCTATATTTTCTTCAGCAATTGTAATACTGGAAAACATAAAAGTCAAAAGAAGGGCGAGTAAAGCTATAATTAATTTTTTCATAATCATCTCCTTTAACAGTTTTTATTATATATATTTTGTCACAAACAATGCTATTAATTTTTGTGAATAGTTGAATAGGGGTAAAACTAACAAAATTAGAAATATAAACTTAAAAATATTTCCAACTTTTAAATTTATTTTCTAAAATTATTTCTTTGTTTTTCTTGCTGATTTCTGGGCCAGAATCTTCTCTATAAGGAGTCATTATTACACCCGGTTTATAAACATGTTCTGCTCCGAATAAGTGATTCACTTCATGAAACAATATTTGTAAAGTATCTTCTTTACGATCTTCTACGAAAACATAACCCAGGGAAGGACTGGCCTCTCCAATATGCCTTGTGAAAAATTCATGATTGTTACTGAGGATGATATAAATATCACTTTCTTTGTTAGCGCTTCTCATGAAATTTCCAATTATTTTACTTTTATCCCATGATATTGGTAATTTATATCCATAATAATTTGCTTTAAAGGTGATATTAAATTTTTCATGATAAATTTTTGATAGCTCGTCCATATATTTTTTAGCATCTTCTAAATTTGTGCCATCAAGACCCACATTTACATGAACTATTCTGGGTTTATCATAATTTTGAGTCAGGTTATAAGCCGGATCTTTAAAGGATGTCGCAATATTATTTTTTATTTTACTGTCATCAATATTTTTGAAATATTTATCTTCGTATATAAATCTTTCACTTGATTCACCGGCAACCATTCTTAAAACTTCCTGAGCAATGATTTTATGAAGATCGTCTTTTTTTATATCATTGTCCAACAAAGCTACTCTGTATTTACTCAGAGAATAAATAGCAAAATCTTTGTAATTTTTAGAAGTCCATGCAAAATAAATATCTTGTGGGATATCAAAGGAATATTTAATACCGAATACCAGATCAGAAATTTTAAAATCATAATCTAATTTTATTTCTTGAAGCTCCCCTAGTTTTAAAAAAATGTCATATTTCGCAAGAATATTATTGGCATATTTAATTGCTTCCTGAAATTCTTCTTGTTTTTGGGAATCATGTGCAAGACCGATGCAAATTTCTCTTTTTTTTGTGTTTTGGATTTGAATGTTATCGATAGCTTTCAGGTTTGTTGCATTAAAAAGGAATAATGTAGACAAGAACAGTGATAAAAAAAATAATTTTTTCATAAGATCACCTCATTTGTGTTATATATTTTAAATTTTAAAGACCAAATTTCAATTTTTGAAATAATATAATATATAATATTATCATAAATATTAAGATCAGTCAAGTTTTTGTGATTTTTCATTAAATATTTAAATATGGCTAAAATTAGCAAAAATAAAATAGCCTAAATTTACATTTTTGGGACTATTTTTTAGTTTAAATAAATAATAATCCAAAAACCGTTATTTAACGATTAGTCGACAAAAACAAAACCACCGGTTGTTTTGTCGGTGGTTGATTACTTATTTATTTACAGATAGTATTAGATAGATTATTTAATAAATTATTACATTCGTTTTGATTTTTTTGATAATCTTTTAACAGGTTTAATAGATTGTTTACATAAAGGTTACAATAATCTGTTCCTTTTCCATCTTTTTCAATAAAATCATCACATATTTTGCGTACCAACTCTTCACCACCCCGACGATATGCAAAAGCAACCTTCCAGCTTTCTAGGTATTCATATGTTTTGGGGTTATTTACAAGATTTGGATTTTTAGTTAAATCCTTTATGGGGTATAATGGTAAATATTCTGGTCGAAAGTGATGGAAGTTTAGTATGACAGCATTAAAGTATTCTTCATTGTTTAATAAAGTAGTTGTTATTTCGCAAGGCTTGGTACACATAAACTGAAGTTCGGGGTGTTTAGCCAGAGATTGATATGATTCAATACAATAATCTTTTACTTCCCCCGAACACAATAAATCTAAATCTGTAAAAGCGTACATTAAATATAATAAGATATGTTTATTTCTGGTATCATTATCTAATTTTTTTCCATAATTATCGCTTATTATACCATATTTATTGTCCAAGGTATTTATTGAATTTAAATAATTTTTAAAATTATCATTAATGTTATTGTTTGTGATGTATTGTTCTAGTTGATTGATATAGGGATTTTGATTGATATCATTTATTTTACAACCAAAATATTTATCAATGATATTCTTTTTTTCTTTTAATAATGAATTATTTTTGTTTAGTAAGGCATCTAGGATTTGATTATCATTCATTTGCTTTATATTTATTTTTCGGAGACTTTCCGTACAGGTTTTTGTATTCGTGCCAGTACTTTTTTTTTCTTTTTTTTGAAACCAAATAACGAACAAAATAATATCAATAATTATAACGAATGCCAGTATTAAAATGACATACTTCTTTTTTTGATTCATAATTTTTAATTTATTATATATATTTATATTATAACACAATATATTTATATTATAACACACCCTACAATTTTTAAAAATAACTTCGAATTGAGCCATCTATTTTCTAACTTTGCTACTATCGGTTGAGTCATATAAAATCTAACTCAAATTAATTAATAATTTGGGTTAAATAATATGACTAAAATGGGCAAAAAGGAACTAATCTTATCC
>Ga0208373_1000654_pt1 | contig 56079 bp, 53 predicted proteins | sample RifOxyC2_FD_184036 | JGI IMG/M metagenome (GOLD analysis project Ga0208373, IMG submission 184036) | Soil microbial communities from Rifle, Colorado - Rifle Oxygen_injection C2 (SPAdes) | ecosystem: Environmental > Terrestrial > Deep subsurface > Rock core/Sediment | place: Rifle, Colorado...
TGTCCAAAGCCTCACCGGACAGAACGCCGTGAGCAAAAGCCACCTCGACCCTGGCGGCGCCGTTTTCCTTAGCGGCCACGGCCGAGTTACAGATAGTTCCCGAGGTATCGGACATGTCGTCTATAATCAAGACGTTCATCTCTTTTATACTCGTGCCTATCTCCATATTAATATTAACAACCTTGTCAACCATATTCGGTTTTGGCCTGCTCTTGTTGATAAAGCCGAGTCCGGCGGCATCCAAAAAATCTCTCAATTTTCTGGCATTTTTTATTGAGCCGTTATCGGGAGCCAAAATTACCGTCCTGGTCCAGTCAAAGTCAGAAAAGTGCTCGGCGAAGATTGAGGTTGAATAAAGCTGATCAACCACCACCCTGGTCGGAAAAAATTCCTGAATTTGCGGAGAATGAAGGTCGACTGTCAACACGTGGTCAACGCCTGACGACGCTATTAAATCACAGACTAGCTTGGTGGTCGGACAAACCCGCGGCCTATCCTTATAATCCGCCCGGCTATAACCAAAATAAGGAAAAACCGCCACAATGTAGTCTGCCGCCGCTTTGCGCGCCGCCCTGATTATCATCAACATTTCAAACAAATTTCTGTCAGGTTGATGCGTGGAACCGATTACAAAAACTACCCGGCCACGCGTGTCAGAAGACAACTGCACCCGCGCTTCACCGTCGGAATAAGATTTATCCACGGCATCACGTAATGGATAACCAGTCACTCTGGAGATATCTCCCGCCAATTGCCTGGTGGAACTATTGGAGTAAAGAATGGATCCGGACATCGGTCGTCCCTCCTTAAAAAATTCTTGTTGTTTAGGTTCGTTAACACTCATATCTTAATCCTCTTTAAACAATTGTCAAATCGGTTAAAAGTTGTTAAAATCATAACTACCCCTATGAAATATAACATTTTAGTAAAAAATCTGGAGCTTACCGACGAGCTTAGAGGCTATGTTGAGAAAAAACTCAATAAAATAGCCAGATTTTACGATAAAATCACTCATCTGGACGTGGATTTAAGCCGCGACAGCAAGCAAAAATCCGGGCCGGTTTACCGGGCGGAAGTCAATCTGGACATACCCGGGCATCTTTTAAGGGTCGTTGAGTTTGATTATACCATTGAGGCGGCCGTTGATAAAGTTCAGGATAAAATAATCAGGCAGGTTAAAAAAGCCAAAGGCAAACTGGAAGCGAAAAACCGGCCGGTTCAGGAATAAACTACGTATGGGAATTTTTGAAACCATCTTCGGGGACGCCAACGAAAAATACCTGAAAAATCTCCAGCCCATCGTTGACGAAATTAATTCTCTCGAAAAACAATTCGAGAGTTTTTCTAATGAAGAACTAAAATCAAAAACTACCGAGCTGAAATCCAAAATCCAAAACGGTTCAACTCTGGACGACATTTTGCCGGAAGTTTTCGCTTTAACCAGGGAAGCGGCCAAACGAACCCTTAATCAGCGCCATTACGACGTCCAGCTGTTGGGCGGTATTATCCTGCATCAGGGCCAGATTGCCGAAATGAGAACCGGCGAAGGCAAAACCTTAACTTCCACCCTGTCGCTGGCTTTAAACGCCTTAAGCGGCCAAGGCGCCCATCTGGTGACGGTCAACGATTATCTGGCCAGGCGCGACGCCGTCTGGATGGGCCAGATTTACAATCGGCTGGGTCTGACCGTGGCCTGCATCCAGCACGACTCCGCTTTTATTTATGACGCCGACTATATCGCTCCGGAAGAAGTGGAAGCCGAGCGGGACCGGGGCGTGGTGGTCAACGAAAATTATTTGAGGCCGGTTTCCCGTTATGAGGCTTATGCCGCCGACATCACTTACGGCACCAACAACGAATTCGGTTTTGACTACCTGCGCGACAACATGGTCCAGAACCTTAAAGACAAGGTCCAGCGCGATTTGAATTTCGCCATCATTGACGAAGTGGACTCCATTCTGATTGACGAGGCCCGCACGCCTCTGATTATTTCCGCGCCGGCCGAGGAATCAACCGAGCAGTATTTCCAGTTCGCCAAAATCGTCAAAACTTTAAAAGAGAACGGGGATTACAACATTGACGAAAAAATGAGAGCGGCCACCTTAACCGAGGCGGGCATTACCAAAGTGGAAAAAACCCTGGGTGTGGAAAACATCTACCAGGACAAGGGCATGGGCGCCGTCCATCATCTGGAAGCGGCCTTAAAAGCCGAAACTTTATTTAAACTGGACCGCGATTACGTGGTTAAAGACGGCGAGGTTATCATCGTTGACGAATTCACCGGCCGGCTGATGTACGGCCGCAGATTTTCCGAAGGCTTGCACCAGGCCATTGAGGCCAAAGAAGGCGTCAAAGTCCAGCGCGAAAGCCGCACCATGGCCACCATCACTTTTCAAAACTATTTCCGGCTTTACAAAAAACTCTCGGGCATGACCGGCACGGCCGCCACCGAATCGGAAGAATTTTCCAAAATTTACAAGCTGGACGTGACCGTCATTCCCACCAACAAACCCAACGTCAGAAAAGATTTAAACGATTTGATTTACAAAAGCGAAAAGGGCAAGTTTGAAGCGGTCGTCAAAGAAATAAAAACCAGAAGCCAGGCCGGCCAGCCGGTTCTGGTCGGCACCATTTCCATAGAAAAAAACGAGCTGATGTCTTCGCTTTTGTCCCAAAACGGGGTTAAGCACGAAATTTTAAACGCCAAAAACCACGAGCGGGAAGCGGCCATCATCGCCCAAGCCGGCCAAAAAGGCGCGGTCACTCTGGCCACCAACATGGCCGGCCGCGGCGTGGACATTATTTTGGGCGGCAACCCGACCGATGATCAAGAAGCCGAGGCCGTCAAAAATCTGGGCGGCCTGCACGTTATCGGCACCGAACGGCACGAGTCCAGAAGAATTGACAATCAGTTGCGAGGCCGTTCCGCCCGGCAGGGCGATCCGGGTAGCAGCCAGTTTTTCGTTTCCCTGGACGATGATTTGATGAGAATTTTCGGCTCCGACAGGATTAAGAGCCTGATGAACACTTTGAGAGTGCCGGAAGATATGCCGATTGAAAACGGGATTATCACCAAATCCCTGGAAGCGGCCCAGAAAAAGGTTGAAGGCAATAATTTTGACCTTCGCAAACATCTGGTTGAATTTGACGACGTGGTCAGCAAACAGCGGGAAATCATTTACAAAAAACGTAATCAGGTTTTAAAACTGGCCGAGGGCGAAAAAGTTGACGACTACGAGTCCACCAAAGACATGATTCTGGAAATGGCGAAAAATGAAATTGCCAATTTCGCCGGTTTCCATCTGGCCAACCTGGACGAAAACGGCCAGCCGGATTTTAAGGAAATTCTGGAAATTACGGAAACGCTAATTCCTTTATCAGCCGAAGATAAAGACAAAATCAAATCTTTCGGCAAAGCAACGGAACTCACTGACTTCATTTTTAACCTGATTAAAGTCCGTTATGAACAAACCGAGCTGGACGTTAAGGAAATAGAGGGGCTTAAAAATCATCCCGCTCCGTTGCGTGGCATAGAAAAAAGCCTGCTTTTAAACGTCATTGACCGGTTTTGGGTGGAACACTTGGAAAATCTGGACTATTTACGAACCGGCATCGGCCTGCGGGGCTATGGCCAGCGCGACCCGCTGGTGGAATTCAAAAGGGAATCTTTTCAATTATTCAAATCTTTGCTTAATACCATTCAAAATCAGGTGGTCTTCAGCATCTTTAAAGTGGGCAAAGCCGCGACTATCGCCTTATCGCCCATGGCCAGAGCCAACCTGCAGTTCCACGGCGCCAACAAAACGGCGGTTGATTCTAAGAGCAATCTGCAAAGATTGGCCGGGCAAAGCGATAAGCGAAGAACGGGGAGCGAAAAACAAATTTCTTCCAAATTAAAGAATGATTTTGGCGAGAAAATCGGACGCAATGACCCTTGCCCCTGCGGTTCAGGAAAAAAATTTAAGAGGTGCCATGGGGAATAAAAAAACCCGCCTAAAAGGTTAGCGGGTAATTCTTGATGAATCTTAAATTTATCCAGATAACTAATCTGGATTTTTTGATAAAATAAAAAAGGGACACCGTGCGATGTCCCGTTTAGAATTCTATCTGGTAATCCAACGCTTCTCTCGTGAATAAATAACCCAGTTGAGAAGCAGGCCGGCCGCCAGAAAGATGGCGCAGGACCATAAGCCGTTAATCAACGGCTGTTGCCATCCCCGGATGGAAATAGCGACTGATATCAGTCGCGCTCCGACCACGGCGACCAATAAATAGAATATAAAGCTGGGGGTCATGCTAAAATATCCAAAACACAATCCAAGCAACAGATTGAGAGATAGATAAATTACCAGACCGATCAATATGCCGGTTGGAGAAAATTCAGCAATGGCCGCCGCTACAAATCCGAGAATCAAAACTCCGAAAGAAATAGTGGCAACATCCTTAACACCGTCTGTACTTCCCATGGTGTTCTCCCTTTTCCTTTAAATGAATGAAATGAACCGAAACACGGCTAATTTTAGCAGATTATAAAAGTTTTGTCAACATCACGGCCACTTGCCATTTTTTAATAGAGTGGTAAAATAACGGCTAAGTTTTATGAGAAAAAACATTCAAGTCCTGTCCAGAAAAAAAATCTGGCTGTCATTGGCCGGAATTTTAATTTTGTCCTTATTCTGCGCCTTTTTAGTTTATCCCAACCTGCCGGATTCTTTTCCGGGCCAGGCCTTCTTTGCCAAATTTTATCCACACTTGGGCCTTGATTTGCAGGGCGGCACCCATCTTACTTACCAGGCCGACGTTTCCGACATTCCTTCGGCCGACCAGGATTCGGCTCTGGAAGGCGTCCGCGACGTTATTGAAAGGCGGGTCAACGCTTTCGGCGTTTCCGAACCTTTGGTTCAGACCCGCTCCGGCCACCGGCTGATAGTGGAACTGGCCGGCGTTAACGACGTTAACGAGGCCATCAAGCAAATAGGGGAAACGCCCTTGCTGGAATTTAAAGAACTGGAAGAAACCCAAAAAGATTTAAGTCAGGAAGAAAAAGATAAAATAAAAAGCGAGGCCGCCCAGGCCTTGCTGAAAGCCCAGGAAATAAACCAGCGGGCTTTGGCCGGCGAGGACTTTGCCGCTTTGGCCAAAGAATTTTCCGAAGACCCCGGCACTAAAGATAACGGGGGGGATTTAGGCTACGTTAAACGGGGCGATTTGGTCTCGGAATTTGAACAAGCCATTTTTGACGATTTGCAGGTGGACCAGATAACTCCCGAACCGATTAAAAGCCAATTCGGCTATCATATTATCAAAAAAACCGGCGAGGAATACGACGAAGAGGATTTACTGGTCAAATCCAGCCACATTCTTATTGCCGTGGCGGATGAAAGCACGGCCGGCTTAAGCTACGACTGGAAAAACACCCAGCTCTCCGGCAAAAACCTCAAGGCGTCGCGGGTGGAGTTTGACCCCAATACCGGGCAACCCAACGTCACCCTGGAATTTAATTCGGAAGGCGCCGATTTATTCGCCGAAATCACCAAACGAAACATCAATAAGCAAGTGGCTATCTTTTTGGACAATCAGCCCATTTCCGTACCGACGGTCCAGGAAGCCATTAGCGGCGGCACGGCCGTCATTTCCGGCAACTTCAATTTAAACGAGGCCAAACTGCTGGCCCAGCGGCTTAACGCTGGCGCCCTGCCCGTGCCGATTCAACTCATCAGCCAGCAGACCGTCGGGCCGTCGTTAGGCAAAATCTCCCTGCAAAAAAGTCTGTTGGCCGGCTTTATCGGCTTGATTATCGTGATTCTGTTCATGATTATCTACTACCGTTTAATGGGACTGTTTGCCGTTTTGGCCTTAATCATCTACGGCTTAATCTCCCTGTCTATTTTTGAAATCTGGCCGGTTACTTTAACCCTGTCCGGCATCGCCGGTTTTATCCTGTCAATAGGCATGGCCGTGGACGCCAACATTTTAATTTTTGAAAGAACCAAGGAAGAATTATATAACGGCAAGCCTCTGGGCATGAGCGTAGAAGAAGGTTTTGCCCGCGCCTGGCCCTCCATCAGGGATTCAAATATTTCCAGTCTGATAACCTGCGCCATCCTATTCTGGTTCGGCTCCAGCCTTATCAAAGGCTTTGCCATTACCCTGGGCCTGGGCATTTTAGTTTCCATGTTTTCGGCCATCACCATCACCAGAACCTTTTTACGCCTGACGACCGGAAAATTCTTTGCCGAACATCAGGGCTTATTCAGCGTTAATAAAAAAAATAAAAACTTGTCCTGAATGAAGTCCCGCTTAGCGTAACGAAGTGAAGGATTAGTAATTTAAATTAATTAGAAATTGAAAATTGGAAATTAATTAGAAATTGAAAATTGGAAATTAATTAGAAATTGAAAATTGGAAATTAGAAATTAGAGTGTATGTTTAAAATAATCCAAAAAAGAAAAATCTGGTTTACGCTCTCGGGAACTTTAGTGGCCCTGAGCCTTATGGCGTTGGCTCTATGGGGCTTAAACCCGGGTATAGATTTTACCGGCGGCAGCATTTTGGAACTGGAATTCAAAACCGCCCGGCCGGCCAACCAGCAAATCCAGCGGGCCGTTGACGACTTGGGCATTGCCGGAACCTATATCCAGCCAACGGGGGATTTGGGCCTGATTATCAGGACGGTTTCTTTGTCGGAAGAACAGCATCAGCAGCTGCTGGAAAAAATAGAACAAATTCAAAATACGGAATATCAAATGTATCGGGCCAAAAAGATAACGGCCGAAAGTCTGGGCCTGACCGGCGAGGGAACCGAAAATCTGGACATCAGCATCGCGGACGATTTGAGCCAGATTCCCGAACAGTTTAAGGAAAAAGTTCCTTGGGCGTCTTTTGAAGAGCAAAAATTTGATTCCATCGGGCCGATTATCGGGCAGGAACTCCAACAGAAAGCCGTTTACGCCGTTATCATTGTTCTGCTGGCCATTATCGCTTACATCGCTTACGCTTTCCGCAAAGTTTCCAAACCGGTGGAATCCTACAAGTATGGCGCGGCGGCCATTATCGCCCTGATCCACGACCTTCTCATTATCATCGGCGTTTTTGCCGTGCTCGGACATTTCTTAAATGTCCAGATTGATTCTTACTTTGTCACCGCCCTCTTAACCATTCTGGGTTTTTCCGTCCACGATACCATCGTCACTTTTGACCGGACCAGGGAAAACCTGAAACGCCACCAGGATAAAACTTTTGAAGAAGTGGTCAACTTAAGCGTCAACGAAACGATTATTCGTTCCTTAAACACTTCTTTGACGACCGTTTTCGTTTTGCTGGCCATCTTTTTGTTCGGCGGCGAAACCATCAGATATTTCGTTTTGGCCCTGGCGCTCGGCCTGATTGTCGGAACTTATTCATCCATTTTCCTGGCCAGCCCGCTTTTGATGATTTGGTATCGGCTGAAAAAATACTAATCTAAAATTATCATAAAAAGCTCCGCCAGTTGCGGGTCTTTTTTTGTTAAAAAAATTACCTTCAAAAAACTATTTGACTGTTTTGTCAATACTTGACTAATAATCCCTTTTATGATATATTTTAAACATCTTTAATTTTTTTCACTAAAATTAGCTAAAAATAAATACTTATGGAAGAATCAATTTTAGATAAAGTAATTGACAGCCGCAAATCCGCCGCCATTGGAGAAATTGAGCCCCAGGAGATTTTAAGAACTTTTTTAAACGGTTTAAACCAACGTGAAGCTGAAGTTTTAGGACTCCGCTACGGTTTTGACGACAATCAGAAAAAGACTCTGGAAGAAATCGGAAAAAAATTCAACGTAACCAGGGAAAGAATCAGGCAGGTGGAAAACAGCGCGCTGAAAAAAATCAAGAAATCTCCCGAACTGGACAAAAGCATCAAGCCTTTGGAGAGCGTCATTCAGCAAACCCTGGAAGACCACGGCGGCATCATGCACGAACCCTATCTGATTAAAAAAGTGATTCTGATTCCGGGCGAATCTCCGACCAATTATTCGGTCATCAACTTTATTCTAACCAACTTTTTAAAAGACCGTCTGCATTACTTAAAAGGCGACGCTCAACTCCTGCCCGCCTGGAAACTGCCGACTGTTTCTTTGGAACAGATAAAAAACGATTTAAACTACATCTTGGAGTTGATTAACGGCGCCAATGAACCTTTGACCATAACTAAAATAGCGGCGCAGATTACGGGACAAGGCGATAAAGCCCATTTAAACGAACAGGTGATTGAATCCCTGTTAATCGTCAGTAAAAAACTGGAGTCCAACCCGTTTAACGAATGGGGCCTGGCTGACTGGGACAGTATCGCTCTCAAAAGAATGAGCGATAAAATCTACCTGATTCTCAAAAAACAAGGGGAGCCGATGCATTTTACCGAAATTGCCAAAAAAATAAACGCCGTCGGTTTTGATAAAAAAACGGCCAATCCGGCCACCATCCACAACGAACTGATTCTGGACGATAAATACGTCCTGGTGGGCCGGGGCATTTACGCTTTAAGCGACTGGGGCTATAAACCCGGCGTGGTGGCCGAAGTCATCTCCGAAATCCTTAAAGAAGCCGGCGAACCCTTGAGCCGTGAAGAGATTATTGAACAAGTCGCCCGGAAAAGAATGGTTAAAAGAAGCACCATTATCCTGGCTTTAATGAACAAAAATCGTTTCAAAAAAGTGGCCGGCGGCTATACGCTGAATCAATAATCCGCCCGAGGGACGGCCGCTTGATGATTAAAATCAAAAATAAATAAAAACAAGATGGAAATAACCATTGACTTAAGCCGAGTTCTGGAAGTTATAAATTTGTCTCCCGCCAGATTTATCTGGTTTGTGATTACTAACGGCGGCTGGCTGATTCTGCTGATTTTCCTGCTCATCGGCCTTTTTTATTTGCGTTTGTATTTAAAAAGGAAAAAATATTTAGCCGGCATTCCGCAAACCATGCTGGCCATTGACATTCCCAAAGACAACGAACAAAGCCTGGTGGCCATGGAGCAGATTTTCGCCACCCTGGCCGGCATTAAATCCACTCACAATTTAATAGAAAAATACTGGCAGGGCGAAACCCAGCTTTATTTTTCCCTGGAAATCATTTCTTTTGAAGGCTATATCCAATTCTTAATCAGAACGCCCAGCAAATACCGCGACCTGACGGAAGCGGCGGTTTACGCCCAGTATCCGGACGCGGAAATCACCGAGGTGGAAGATTACGTCTCGTTGATTCCGGCGGACGTCCACAAGCTGGATTCCGACTACGACGTTTGGGCCACCGAATTCACTTTGGCCAAACACAGCACTTATCCGGTAAAATCCTACCGCTCCTTTGAACACTCCATTACCCAGTTGTTTATCGACCCCATGGCTTCGCTTTTGGAAGTGATGAGCAAGCTGGGGCCGGGCGAACAGCTGGGCTTGCAGCTTATTATCGTCCCGGCTGGCGACGACTGGAAAGACAAGGGCTATGAAATAGTTAAAAAACTCATCGGCGGCAGCACCGACCCCGACCGCCACATAGGCGACAGGCTGGTGGACGCTTCCGGCAAAGGTCTGGAAAAATTCAGCGAGGCGATTTATAAGCTCTGGGGCGACATTGACGAACCTAAAAAAGAAAAAGACAGTTTGGTAAACAGATATATGAATCTGACCACCAACCAAAAATTCGTGGTGGAGTCAATTGAAAACAAACTTTCCAGAATCTGCTTCGCTTCCACTTTCAGAGTTTATTACCTGGCTCACAACGATAAATTTCAAAAAGGCCGGGGCGTTAATCCCATTTTGGGCGCCATCAACCAGTTTAATTCCACCGATTTAAACGCCTTTAAAAAACACAAAATCTTAACCACCAGCCGGAATTATCTCTTAGTCAAGCGGAGGATTGCCCGAATTCAAAAAAAACTGTTAAAATATTATAAACGCCGTTCCAGAAAAGGCAGTCCGGAATTTTATCTCTCCACCGAAGAACTGGCCACCATTTATCACTTCCCGACCATTACGGTCAAGGCGCCGCTCTTAAAGAGAACCGAATCCAAAAAAGCCGGCCCGCCGACCCTGTTGCCTTTGGAACAGGCCAGAAGTTTGGAATATTTCCAACCGAGGGTTAAAGAACCGGCGGCTGAGCCGACGGCGGCCGAAGCGCCGGAGACCGGGGAAAAAGGGGAACCGGCGGAACCGGCACAGCCGCCTGATTTCACCGTTAAAGAAAGCTTGCCCGGCTATGATTTTGACAATGATTATTTTGAAAAACGTTTCGCCAAAAATGCCGAGGCCATAAAAACTCCGCGGGAAACGCAAGGCAAGGCAGCGGTGCCGCCGCCCGACTTACCAATTGAAGAATAACCAATCAAAATGGATAACGAACAAATAACCATCTTCGCCAAAACCAATTACCGCAATCAGGAGAACCGGTTCGGCATCAGGCAAGACGACCGCCGGCGGCACATGTACCTCTTGGGCAAAACCGGCATGGGCAAATCCGTGACTTTGGAAAACATGATTATCCAAGACATCCAGCGGGGTAACGGCCTGGCCGTGGTGGACCCGCACGGCGACCTGGTGGAAAAAGTCATTAAATTCGTGCCGGCGGAAAGAATTAACGACGTGGTTTACATCAACCCGGCGGATTTGGAATACCCGATCGCTTTTAACGTGCTGGAAAAAGTAAGTATTGAATACCGCCATCTGGTGGCCTCCGGCCTGTTGGGCGTCTTTAAAAAAATCTGGGCCGATACCTGGGGACCCCGTCTGGAATACGTCTTGAATAACGCCATCATGGCCTTGCTGGAATACCCGGGCAGCACCCTTTTGGGCATCATGAAAATGCTTACCGACAAGGCCTTCCGCAAAAAAGTCGTGACTAAAATTACCGACCCGGTGGTTAAATCATTCTGGATAGACGAGTATTCAAAATATCCCGACCGCTTTCAGGCCGAGGCCATTGCTCCGATTCAGAACAAAGTCGGCCGCTTCTTGTCTTCGGCCATGATGAGAAACATCGTCGGCCAGGTTAAATCCTCCATTGATTTAAGGAAAATCATGGATGAAAAGAAAATCATGCTATTGGATTTGTCCAAGGGCCGGATCGGCGAGGATAACTCGGCCCTGCTGGGCGCCATGATTATCACCAAACTGCAATTGGCCGCCATGAGCCGGGTCAACATCCCGGAAGAGGAACGCAAGGATTTTTACCTTTACATTGATGAATTCCAAAACTTTTCCACCGAGAGCTTCGCCAACATCCTCTCCGAAGCCAGAAAATACCGCCTCTGCCTGACCATGGCCCACCAATACATTGAACAGCTGGACGACACCACCCGGGCGGCCGTTTTCGGCAACGTCGGCACCCTGATTTGTTTCAGGGTCGGCGCCGAAGACGCGGAATTTCTGGCCAAAGAACTCAGCCCGCAGTTTGACGAGTTGGATCTGGTCAACCTGTCCAAATACCACACCTATCTTAAATTAATGATTGACGGCGTGGCCAGCGAACCGTTTTCCGCCACCACCCTACCGCCGGTGCCGGAACCGATTGACTATAAAGAAGTTTTGGAAAAAGTCATTAAAGTCTCGCACGAAAGGTACTGCACCAAACGGGAAATCATTGAAGATAAAATCATGCGCTGGTCCAATATGGAGGCGGAAGAAGGGGAAAGCTCGGGCAAAGAAACGCCGGCCAGAAGCTATAATAAAAGCGGCGACGACCAAATCAAAGTCGTGGCCACTTGCGATAACTGCGGCAAAAAAACCATGCTCAACTTTGAACCGGATTTAAACAAGCCCATTTACTGCAAAGACTGCCTTAAAAAAATCCATCAGCGCAAACAGAACAATCAAGACAGGAGCGGGGAATCCAGTTTTGAACGAAGCGTGGCCGAGCAAAAACCCGTCTCCCTGAAAGAGGCCTTGGGTTCAAATACCAGGGATTTCAAATCCGGCCACGGCCGAGTCACGCTTGAAGGTTCGGAAAAAAACTAACCCGATTAAATAAACATCGTGCTCCAGACAATCAAAAAAAGATTTTTTGAAATCCTGCCAGGCGCCTTAACCTGGTCAACTTTTATTTTGGCCGTAATTCTTTCCATCTGGTTGCCGATCGGCGCCATCTTTTTCATCATCATCTTTGACCTGCTCTGGCTGACCAAAGTTTATTATCTGGTACTCCATCAAATTATCTCCTGGTCCAAGTTCAGAAAGGAAGTCAACGTCAACTGGCTGGCTAAAATCAAAGCTTACGACAAAAAAGACTGGCGGGATTATTACCACCTGATTTTTATTCCCACCTACAAAGAGCCGTTCTCCGTGATTGACAAAACCTTTGAACATCTTTCCCGGGTCAGATATGACGCCAATAAATTCATTATCGTCCTGGCCGGCGAAGAAAGAGATAAAAGCAACTTTCTGGATTTGGCCGGCAAAATAGAACAAAAATACAACCATCTTTTCTTTAAAATTCTGATTACTCTCCATCCCCAAAACCTGCCGGACGAAATCCCGGGCAAGGGTTCCAACGCCAATTATGCCGGCCATTTTGCCCAAAAACTAATTGACGACTTGGGAATTCCTTATGGCAAGGTCATTGTTTCCAACTTTGACGCCGATACCCGGCCGCATCCCCAGTATTTTTCCTATCTGACTTACAAATACATAACTCACCCGAATCCGACCAGGGTCAGCTACCAGCCGATTGCCCTGTATCACAACAATATCTGGGAATCGGACCCTTTTACCAGAGTGGTGGCCAACTCCACCACTTTCTGGCTGATGACCGATTTGGCCCGAAGCGACCGGCTGTTTACTTTTTCTTCCCACAGTATGAGCTTTCAGGCGCTGGTGGACGTCGGTTTTTGGCAGAAAGACATCGTCTCCGAAGATTCCCGGATTTTCCTCCAGTGCCTCTTTAAATACGACGGCGATTACCAAGTTGAACCGATGTACATTCCGGTCTCCATGAATACCGTTAATACCGGCAAATTCTGGCAGGCGCTGGCCGACCAGTACAAACAAATGAGGCGCTGGGCCTGGGGCGTGGAACACATTCCTTACATGATTCGCCAGTTTAAACAACATCCGCACATGCCTTTTGGAATTAAATTCAAGCATTTCTTTAACCAGCTGGAAGGCATGTGGTCCTGGGCGACCGCCCCGATTTTAATAACCCTGATGGGCCGCCTGCCTTTGTGGTTTGCCGGCAAAGAAGTTCAGGCCACGGTGGTGGCCCAGCTAACGCCCTTAATTCTCCAATGGCTGATGACCTTTGCCTTAATCGGCCTGATTTTAAACGCTTTTTTGAGCACTCTCTTAATGCCCCAGCGGCCCCGGTCAAAAAAAGGCTGGTACCGCTATCCCATGATGTTTTTGGAATGGCTGCTGTTTCCGATTACCATGATTGTCTTCGGTTCCATTCCGGCCACCGAGGCCCAAACCCGTCTGATGCTGGGCGGCAAATACCGCCTGGGCTTCTGGGTCGCGGGTAAAAAATAAACCCGCGCCATTTTTATAATTTTTTTCCTGCCAAAATTAACAACGTAGCGACGCGCAATTGCGCGTCGCTACGTTGTTATGAATAAAATTTATATAATAAAAATGGCGCGGGTTTATTTTAAATAACCGTTAATGAATTCTTGAGCCGTCATCTCCTTTTTTCCTGACAACTGAAGTCTGATTATGTTCAGCCAATCTTGACCACAGCGGACGTAAAGACGCCCGTTTTGCTTATATAATATACCCACCTGTTGAGCGGGGGGGTTAGCCTCTGCGTTCGCCGAAGCTAAAGCATCGGCTGAACAATTTGAGGATAAACCATCAACTAAGCAATCTGAAACTATTTCCACTTCAATCAACTTGATTCTTAATTCCTTATTTTTACTTCTAACGTCTCCGTAACAACCCGGCCAGGGGAAATAAGCCCGCACGGCGCGTTCAATGGCCGCGGCCGATTTATGCCAGTCAATCTCGCCGTCCTCGCGCTTTAAAATTTTGGTAAAGGTCGCCTGGCTGTCATTCTGGGAAATCGGTTTTATTTTCCCGGCCAGATAATCCGGCAGGATTTTAACCAAAAGCTCGGCTCCGGCTTGGGCCAATTTCTCCGACAAACTTCGGTAAGTATCGTTATTGGAAATTGAAAATTTTAAATTGGAAATTACCGCTCCATGGTCCATCTGTTCATCCAATTTAATAATGGAAACTCCGGTTGACTCATCGCCGTTTAAAATGGCCGCCTGAATGGGCGAGGGACCGCGGTATTTGGGCAAAAGCGACGGATGAACGTTCAAGATGCCTTTGGGAAACAAATCCAAAAATTCTTGAGGTAAAATTTTACCGTAAGCTACAACTACGGCCGCTTCCGGCTTCAGTTCTTTAATCTTTAATTTAGCCAATGCCAAATCATCAATGACTTTTAGGCCTAAATTTTGAGCCTCAACTTTAACTTCCGCGGGGGTTATTTCCTGATTTCTGCCCACCGGTTTATCGGCTTGGGTTATCGCCAATAAAACATCAAACTCTTTTTGGCAAAGAGCTTTCAAGCTGGGCGCCGCAAACTCCGGCGTCCCGAAAAAAACTATTTTTGGTCGTTGTTTCATTGGTTTAAATTTCATCAACCGAAGCCTGCTCCCTCATTTTTAGAATCAGGTCTTGGCCGTTGGTATATTTGACCATCTTGTCAATGAATAAAACGCCGCGCAGGTGGTCAATTTCATGCTGCAAAACTCTGGCCAAAAGCCCTTGGGCCTTAAGATGCCTGAACCGGCCCTGTTCATCGCGGTAAAACAAACGGATTGATTTGGAACGCCTGATAATGCCGAAAATGTCGGGAAAGGACAAACAGCCTTCCTCGGCCAAATCACGGGCAAAGGACTTATAATAAATAACGGGATTAATAAAAGCCATCGGCCCTTCGTCCGTTCTGACGGCCAGAATCCGCAAATCCTTATCCACCTGATTGGCGGCCAAACCGATGCCGTCCTCGCTCATCATGGTTTCTTTAAGCTCCCTGATGAATTGCTGAATTTCGGAACTCAAAAAATTTTTGACTTTACGCGAGCGCTTTCTTAATATTTTATTCGGATATTTGACTATTTTTAACATAAATTATACGCAAATTGTCCGCAAATAGAACGCAAATTACTCGCAGATTATTTGTGCGCCATTGGTGAGTCATCTGCGAACTATTTGCGTTATTTGCGACCTTAATAATTTAATAACTGATAATACACTATTTTATCAATATCTTCAAGTCTTTTATAAAACGCCTTACACGATGCAAGGATTGTGCTATAATTCTACTATAAAAACCTTATTAAATAAATCCAGCCCAGCTCTCCGCGAAGGCTGGGCGAGATAAATGTCGGACGACTTCAAAAAAATAGGCGAGATTATCGCGGCCGGTTCAAACCGGAAACCGCCGCCGGCTTACGCCTGGCAGGATTTGGCTTTATGGGTGATTAAAGAACTGAACATACCCAGTTTTAAAAGAAGCGCGGTTTTTAAAGTCTGCAAGGAACTGCCGAAAATCCGAGTGGAACAGTGCGTAGGCGACACCAAAGAGCTCTGCCAAAGCGGGGCTAAATGGAAATACTTCTTTAAAATCGTCGGCAATCTAAAAAAAGGCTTGGAATAAATCCAAGCCTTTTTGATTTTCATCTAAAAAGAAAAGTTAGCCACCAGATAACCGACGCCGAAGGGAGCCTCATAGCTTAAAATCTCCGGCTGGTAATTAATCTCGTCCAAAACGCCGAGTAAAATCAAAATGGATTTCAGGCCGCATTCGCCGGCCTCTTTCACTAAATCTGAATTCAATTTAAGAATTGATTTTAAATCTTTCTGTTTCAGCAATTCAATCAATTTAGCGTCAAATTCCCTGCCTCGTTCGGAAAAGCCGGCCGGAGCTTCCAAAGTTAAGCGGTGCGACAAGTCGCCCGAGGCAATCACGGCCACCCTTTTATTGGTCAGGTTTAAAACCCGCCTGATGGCGGCTCCGAAGGCAAAATGCTCGGCAAACGACAGCATGGAATAACCCACGGGTATGATTCTGAAATCCGGCAAATGCCTGGTTAAATAATACAGCGGCACGCTGACGCCGTGATCCAGCCGTTCCACCGTGGTTAAAACCAGCGGCAGTTTGGTTTCCAGGCTTTCCCTGATTTGGTAAGCCAGGGCGTTATCGTTCTTGAATTCCAGCTTGGTTTCCAAATCGCCGAAATCCTCAAAGTCGGCCTTGAGAACGGGGGAGTGGTTAATGGTAAAGGCCTCGGTCATTAAATTTCCATGAGGCGAAATGACGATAATGGTATCCGGTTTTTTGGCGTACAAAATCTCCTCCAGTTCTTTAAACGACCGGCCGGTTTTTTCCATCTCCTTAAGATTATCGCGGCCGATAGCCGGTATCAACAGCGGGGGATGGGGAACAATGGCGCCAAAAATTAAAGACATTTTTAAAAATTTCAAATTAAAAATTTTAAAATTTAAAAGGGGTTATCATTCAAACTTTCAACTTCGTCAAAAATTACCTCGTTGGAAGTTGAAGCGGACTCGCCCGGAGTTTCCGGCAAAACCGTTGCCGGTTCGGAAAATTTGGGTATTAAAGACTGGTCAATAAACTCCAGGGTTTCGCCGCCGGCATGCAAATCCACGGCCCGCTGGCTGGTGGTGATAATGTCCGTCCATTTATAACCGCGGGATAGGAAGGATTTCTCGTCGGCAATCGGCAGTTTTTTGCCGTCGGAAACGACGTAAACCACGTCGCTGTCTTTGGATTTAATCAGGCTGCCGTCCTTAAACTTGACCGCCTCGCCTTTGGGGTATTTTTCCAGCTCGTCGCCGTGGGCCGATAAAATTGTCTGGTTGGGATAATTATTCTTTAAAATTTCAGGGGAAATTATGGGATATTTTATGCCGAAATGCACGTAATAAACTCCGCCGGTGGAAGCGTCTTGAATCAAGGCTCCGGTGGGATAGGCGCTCTTTAAGGTAATGGGCTGGCCGACGGCTAAACCTGCCAAATCGGCGTCAACCGCCTGTTCCACTTCTTCCGGATTAAAACCCAAGGTTCTGAAAACTTCCATGGAATCAATACGCCGCAGGGAATCGTCCACCAACAGATAAATGTCGCCGCTGGAATTACTTAATAAAGAATATTGGGGGAATTTTATTTCCGACCCCGCTTCATAACCTTCCAGCTCGGCCGGTTCCACTTCCACTATTTTAGACGGGTCATGCCTGGTAATAAAGGAACTCCAGCTGGCGAAAGCCCGCTTTTGGCCGTTCTGAAGCAAATAAACCTTGTCGCTGCCTTTGGCTTTAAGCAATGAGCCGTTGGGCCGGAAAGCTTCCTTGGCAAACCAGTCGTTCCAGATTTTCCAAAAATTATAATTGGCGCCGATTTTATAACCGTCCATCAGAGTGCCGCCACGGTAAGGATTGTAAGTATAAAGAGCGGCCGTCACCCGGTTTTCCGGAGTAATTAACTGCTCATCCTGGGTTTCTTTGGCCACGCCCACGCACCATTTGGTAAAACTGCAGTAAAAATTCTTTTGGTGTTTGCCTAAAATATTTAAATCAACCAGATAATCATTCATGAATTTATTGGCCATGGCCCTAAGCTGGGCGCCGAAACCCTTGTATTTTTCCAGACAGATGCCGCCGTAACAGCTGTAGCCGACCGCCCAGTTGTATTGATTGTCGCTTGGAGCGTCGTCCGTAACCAGGCTTTGCTCTTTTTGCAGCATGGCCAAGACGAACTTGGGATTAATCTGAAACTCCTGGGCCACTTCCCAGACAATCCAGTAGGCCGGCATGCCGCGGACCGGATCAATATAAGTTCCCAGCGTCCCGCCCTGATTAACGACGAAATCGCGAATCTGCTCGCGGGTCATGGAATTATAATCGGTTAAAGCAATGTCCGAAACTATGTTATTGGGATTAAATTCAGGATTGGTTTCGTAAAAAGTAACCAAAGCCAAAAGAGGGCTGGCCGGTAAAAACAGCAGGCTAAAAACGGTTAAAATGATTATTTTTTTTCTGATTGATTTTATCATCGTCTCCTGATAATTTTAACATATTTCAAAATTTTTTAAAAGACTTGCCTTAACGCCCTGAAGGCTTTTAATTCACCCGTTTTTCTGATAAAATAAGCGCATGCAACGCGTTTTTTTAGGCATAGATTTGCCGGCTGAACTTAAAGACAAAATTGAAGGCTTAAAACAAAAAGCTGAACTCAACCGGCTGCCGCTTAAGCTGGTGGAGCCGGCCAACAGCCACATCGCCGTTAAATTCTTCGGTGAGCTGACGGACGAGCAAATCGTCCAAATTAACGGCCTGGTTAATGAATCCATTGGCGGTTTTAAAAGTTTTAACTGCCTGATTAAAGACGTTTTGCTTTTTCCCAACTTTTACTCGCCCAGGGTTTTAAGCCTGAAGGTGGAAAGCAAAAACCTGGAGGGTTTAGCCACCAAACTGTTTAACGAATTTGATAAAATCGATTTTATTGACAAAGAAACCAGAAAATACGTTCCTCATATCACTTTAGGCAGGTTCAAGGAAGGGCTTAGTGAGATTGAATTGAAAAAAATAGCCAGTCTTAAATTTGGAGCCGAACTGACGGTCAACCGATTGCAACTGTTTGCCAGCGAGCTTACCGCCAGCGGTCCGATTTACCGAATTATTGAAACTTTTGAATTAAAATGAAAACCGACATTCTGGGGATAAAAATAGATCAGCTTACCCAACAACAGGCTTTGGCCGAAATTGAAAAATTTTTAAGTTTGTCGGGACGGCATCAAATCATTACCGCCAATCCGGAAATTGTTTTAGAATCATTAACCGACGGCAATTACCGAAAAATTATCAACGATTCTTCAATGACGGTGGCGGACGGCGTTGGTTTGCTCTGGGCCGCCAAATTCCTGTCCTTAAAATCGGACTCGCTGATTACTTCCATAATTCAGGCTTTTACCTGCGCCATAAGCTTAATTTTTCAGCCCCGTTATTGCCAGGAGGTTTTGCCGGAAAGAATCGCCGGCGTGGATTTGCTGGAAAAAATCTGCGAACTGGCCGGTCAAAAGGCTTGGAAAATTTATCTGCTGGGAGCGGGGCGGGGAATAGCGGAAAGAACCGCTATGATTTTAAAAGAGAGGTATCTTAATTTAAATATAGTCGGAGCGTCCCAAGGACCTACTTTCAAATTTCCCAGCCCGAGGCTGGTCGGCCTTGGGCCGACAATTTCAAATTTCCAATTTTCAAACAATCTACAAATTCCAAATAAACAATTTCAAAACGCCATTGCCGATATTAATCAAACCAAGCCAGAGATTCTGTTTGTCGCTTTTGGCTCGCCCAAGCAGGATTTTTTCATCAGTCAAGTATTGAATCAGCTGCCTTCGGTTAAACTGGCCATGGGCGTGGGCGGGGCCTTTGACTTTATTTCCGGAAAGACCAAACGGGCTCCTTTAATCTGGCGGGAGCTGGGACTGGAGTGGCTGCACCGGTTTATCTACCAGCCCTGGCGAGCAATCAGGATTTTCAACGCCACTTTAAGATTCATCACCTATACCATTAAAGTTAAACGTCATTTAAAATAAACCAAGGTGAAACACGGCATTAACCCTCTTTCGCGAAAGACCGGGATGTGTCAATATTATAATATGATTAAAACGCGTTTCGCGCCATCGCCAACCGGCTACCTGCACATCGGCGGTTTAAGAACCGCTCTTTACAGCTACCTTTTTGCCAAACAAAACAGGGGCAAGTTTATTTTGAGAATAGAGGATACGGACCAGTCCCGGGCCGTGCCGGGCGCCGAAAAACAGCTTATTGAGGCGCTCCAAAAAATGGGCTTAAAATGGCATGAAGGCCCGATTATGGATAAAACCCCAAGTCTGGCTGAAAAAGGCCAGAATGGGCCATATTTTCAGTCAAAAAGGCTTAAAATCTACCAGGAATACGTCCAAAAGCTGTTGGCTAACGGAAATGCCTATTATTGCTTTTGTTCAACCGGGCGCCTGGCTGACTTAAGGGAAAAACAGCAGGCCGAAAAACTGCCCTCAAAGTACGACGGCTGTTGCCGAAAATTAACCGAAAGTGAAATTAAAACCAAACTGGAAACGGGCGACCCGAAAGTAATCAGATTAAAAGTGCCGGAAAATAGAGAAGTGGTTTTTACCGATTTAATCAGGGGAGAAGTTAAAATCAGTTCCGCGGAAATAGACGACCAGGTGCTTATAAAATCCGACGGTTATCCCACTTATCATCTGGCCAACGTGATTGACGACCATCTGATGAACATCAGCCACGTTATCAGAGGAGAGGAGTGGCTGCCGTCCACGCCCAAGCATATTTTGCTTTATGAATTTTTCGGCTGGAACGTGCCGCGGTTCGCTCATCTGCCGCTGCTTCTTAATAAAGACAAGTCCAAGCTGTCCAAACGCCAGGGCGACGTGGCCGTGGAAGATTATCTGGACAAAGGCTATCTGCCCGAAGCTTTGCTGAATTACGTGGCCCTGTTAGGCTGGCATCCCTCAAACAACCGCGAAATCTTTACCTTAAAACAATTGGTTAAGGAATTTAAACTTGAACGCGTGCAAAAAGCGGGCGCGGTCTTTGACCCGGAAAAACTCAACTGGTTCAACTGCCATTATATCAGCCAAAAAAAAGACAGCGAACTGGTTAAACTCTGTAAGAAATTCCTGCCCAACGTTGATAAAAAACTGCTTGCCAAAATTTTAAACGTTGAAAAAGAAAGAATCAATTATCTGTCCGAGATAGGGGAGAGGGCGCAATTATTTATTAACTTATCCGATTATGACAAGGGTGAGCTGGTTTTTAAAAAATCAAATTTATTTAACACTAAAAAATCCCTGCAACTGACGCTTTTAAATCTGTCCGGACTTAAAAAATGGAGCCGCGATAAAATCAAATCAGCTTTGTCAAAAATAGTGGCGGACAACCATCTCACCAACGGCGACGTTTTCTGGCCGGCCAGAGTGGCCGTTTCTGGACTGATCTCCAGCCCGCCGCCGGAAGAGATTATGGAAGTTTTGGGCAAAGAGGAAAGCTTGAACAGGCTCAAACTGGCCGTTGACAAAATGAGCGAACTTTCGTGAGCATCGGCTATTAGCATTAGAGCATTGGAACATTAGAGTATTATGAAAATCAAAAACAAAAAAATAAATCTGATTATTCTGGCGCTTTTTACGGCCAGCAATTTTTTAATGCCCGTTTTTATTAAAGCCCAGGATGGCTCTAGAGCCACGGATGAAGAGCTGGTCCGGCAGTTTGACCCGGAAATCCAGAGATTAAAGGAAGAAATCCAAAGCTACCAGGATCAGCTGGACGAACTTACCAAACAGACCACGGCTTACGAAAACAGCATTCGCGCCAAAAGGCAGGAAATAACCAATTTAAACAACCAGACCTCCATTCTGGAAGATTCCATCACCAAAATGGCTCTGGAAATCCAGACCATTGAGCTGAAAGTGGAAAAAACCAATCTGGAAATAGCCAACATCCAGCTGGAGATAGACAATAAGCACGAGGAAATCGTCAACCAGCAGCAAAAAATGGGCGATGTTTTAAGAACCGTTGATAAACTGGACCGCAAAAAAAGCTACCTGGAAGTCTTAATCTTAAAAGGCGACATTGGCAGTTTTTTTAAAGAACTTAATGAACTTCAATTATTGGAAGAGAGCTTGAGCGAAGACCTGGGCGTTTTACGGGAACTGGAAGAACAACTTAACGTTAAAAAAGACAATCTGGAAAAACGCCGGCAGCAGCTGGACGGCCTTAAGGAAAAACTGCTGACCAATCAGGAAAAACTGGAAATAGACAAAAGCGTCAAAAACCAGCTCTTAGGTCAAACTAAGGGGCAGGAAACGTCTTTCCAGCAACTTTTGGAACAGGTTAAAGCCGAGCAGGCGCAGATCAACGCCGAAATCCAGAATCTGGAAGTTGAAGCCCGGAAAAAACTTCTGGCCAACCAAGGGCTGCTGCCGCAGGACGACGGTTTTATCTGGCCGGTGCCGTCCAGAAAAATTACCGCTTATTTTCACGACCCCGATTATCCTTTCAGATACATTTTTGAACATCCGGCCGTGGATATCGGCTCTACGCCCCAGGGCACGCCCGTCAGAGCCGCCCGTTCCGGCTACGTGGCCAGGGTAAGTTTTGACGGCACTTCCAGATACGGCTATATCATGATTGTCCACACCGGCGGTTTGTCCACCGTTTACGGCCACATCAGCAAGCCTTACGTAACCGAGGACGACTTTGTGGTCCAGGGAGAGGTGATTGCCTTGTCCGGCGGCAGTCCGGGCAGTCCCGGCGCCGGCAATTTAACCACCGCCGCCCATCTTCATTTTGAAGTCCGCTTAAACGGCATTCCGGTTGACCCGCTTAATTATCTGCCCTAACGGGACAACGTTTTGCGACGCAAAAAATATTAAGATATTTAAAAACAGGGTAGGGGGCCCTATTTTTGATTACCAAAGCTTACTCCTGCTCCAAAACGTTCCAGACGGCAATCATAACAACCAAAGTGATAATATAATACCAGACCGAAACGCTATTTTGCATTTCAATCATAATGGCAATGGCGGTCAGCAGAAGTAAAATAATTTTTTTACCGTAGTTCATACTTTTATTTTAAACCAATTTGCGACATCTGGAAAGGGCGGGGAAGGGTTTAACTGGCCTTATTTTGATATATTAGATGTGTCGCACAAGATTGCTTTTACGACTCATATAGCACATTCCAGGCCTTTATTTATAAATAACCTGGTTTTCCACCCTTAAATTGATGTAGTTAATCTTGCTTAAATCTATTTTACCGGCCAGTAAAGATTTTTTTAGCTTGTCAATCTGGCCGGCAAAACTTGATAAATAGTTCACCTGGATTTCAAAACCTTGTTTGGTGACGATTTTAACGTAATTGGCCGCGGGATTATCCACCTTAAAATAATCCAGCTGGATGGCCGGCAGTTCATAAGCGTCAAAATCGCCGTAAATTTCGGCAATCAGGCTGATTAAGTTATGATTGGTTATCTTCCCCTCCTCGCCGATAACGGAATTGGACAAATCGTAAACTACCGGCACATTAACGTTAACCAGCTCCCTGACCGGCAATTCCCGCTCAATTTTTCCGTCCAGATTGATGATAAAAATCCGTTCGTTGGCCGACCAGACCATCTGGCCCAGCTTCTGCTCCAGTTCAATAATCAAAGTTTTGGGAAACTTTTTTTTAAGGCTGATGCCGATTAAAATGTTCTCGGCCACGATTTTATCCTCCACGGCCCGCTTGGACAGGAAAAAATAATTGCTCTTCGGAATGAAAATAAACTGCCGTCCGCTTAAGGCTTCTTTGGCTAAACTGATAACCTCCTCGGCCGGCAGGTCCGCGTTGCCGCTGATTTCAACGTTGGTCACCTTAAAATTATCAGAGATAAACAGCAGATAACCGATGTATAACAGAATAAAAACAATAATGGCCAGATAAACTTTTTTTCTGACCCGGACAATTGCCTCCTGATCGTACTCATGAGTCCGCCGGCTGCGAAATGTTTTATGGCCGTGGCTTAAACCCTTGCCGTACCTGCGCCAGGCCTCGTGTTTAACCATAAACTAAGCGTTAATTTTTTTGCCTTCCTTATAAGACGTTTTTAATGAATTTTTCTGACGGTGCCGCTCCAAAGCCAGCTCAATCAATTTATCCAGCAGCCGCTCGTATGGTAAACCGCTCTTGGCCCATAATTTGGGATACATGCTTATTTTGGTAAAGCCCGGCATGGTATTAACCTCGTTTAAGTAAATATTGTTATTTTTATCCAGTAAGAAATCCACCCTGGCCAGTCCGGACAAATCCAAAGCCTTAAAAGCCAGAATGGCCATTTGTTGAATCTGACGGATGACTTTCTTGGGTAGTTTAGCCGGAATTTCAAAACCGGTCTTATCGTCAATGTATTTGTCTTTATAACTATAGAATTCATCTGCTGGAATTACCCGGCCCGGGATTGAGGCTCGCGGGTCGTCATTGCCTAAGACGGCGCATTCTATCTCCTTGGCGTTCTTAACGGCCCGCTCCACAATAATCCGCCGGTCGTAGCTGGCGGCCAAATTAACGGCCGTGATTAATTTATTTTTATTTTTAGCCTTACTAATGCCGACTGACGAACCCAGATTGGCCGGTTTAACAAAAACCGGATAACCTAATTTTCTAAGGCTGATTAAAATCTTGGCTTTGTCTTTTTGCCATTGTTTTTTGGTAAAATACTGATAAGCAGTATTTTTAAGGCCAACTTGGCTAAAAAGTTGTTTGGCGATTATCTTATCCATGGCCGCGGCCGAACCTAAAACGCCGCAGCCGACATAGGCCAGATTGGCCGTTTCCAAGAGACCCTGGATTTTGCCGTCTTCGCCGTAAGTGCCGTGCATTACCGGCATGACCACGTCAAATTTCTGTCGCGCCGGCTCCGGCAAAATCAGCAGGTTTTTCGGCCATAAGCCGTTCTTGGAAATTTTAACCGGTATAACCTCGTATTTATTTTTATCCAGCGACTCCATCACGCTACGCGCCGAAACCAAAGAAACTTCGTGTTCCCCGCTCGCCCCGCCCATCAAGACCCCTACTCTCAACTTTTTTGACATAAAGCTATGCGTCGTAAAATATTATTTGATGATTTTTCTGGGCAGCAAAGGATTAATCCGGGTGACCACTTCGTAATTGATCGTGCCCAATTTTTCCGCCAGTTCATCGGCCGTTATTTCTTCCTTGCCGACTCGTCCGATTAAAACCGCTTCCTCCCCCACTTTGACGCTTAGGCCGGTCACGTCCGCCATGATTAAATTCATGCAGACTCTGCCCAAGACCCGGCAACGCCGGCCCTTGATTAAAACCTGGCCGAAGTTGGACAGCTTTCGGTCGTAGCCGTCCCAGTACCCTACCGGCAAAACGGCCAGCCTGGTTTTCCGGCTCACCCGATGGGTCCGGCCATAACCGACCGTATCCCCGGGGTCTAAACTTTTAAGCTGGATGATTTTGGTTTTCCAGCTTAAAACCGGTTTTAAATTCAGATATTTTCTGATTTTACTGCCGTTTTCCAAAGACCATAAGCCGTACAGGGACAGGCCTAGTCGGACCGCGTCAAAATGATAAAAATTATTCATCAAAATGGCCGCGCTGCAAGCGGCGTGCTTGAGCGGCAGAAAAATTCTTTTTTCCTCCAGCTTTTTAATCAGTTCGTAAAAATCATCGGTCTGCTTGAGGGCAAACGACTGCTCCGGCTCCTCGGCCGCGGCATAATGGGTAAAAAGGCCTTCCAGTTGCAGATGGTCTTTTTTAAAAATCTTATTGATGAAATCCAGCGCTCTTTTGACGGGAATGCCCAGCCGCGAGGTGCCGGTATCTATCTTAAACTGGACTTTGGCTTTCTGTTTGGCCCGGCCGGCGACCTTATCCAAAAAATCCAGCTGCTCCTGGCCGTAAACCGCCAGAGTTATGTTTTGCCGGATGGCCTGCCCGATGTCCTCCTCAATCAAATCATAAAAACTCAAAACCAAAATCGGCTTCCTGATTTTATTTTTTCTTAAAAACAAGGCTTCAGCCAGATTCACCGTACACAGCCGCTCAACTTCCGGCTGACCGTCGCAAATCCGGGCGACTTCCGGCAGGCCGTGGCCGTAAGCGTTGCTTTTAATCACCGGCATCAGGGCGACTTCCGGCCCGATTATTTTTTTGAATATTTTAAGGTTGTGGATTAAGGCTGATTTGCTTATCTCAACCCAGCTGTTTATTTGAGGCATTGGTGAAATTTATTCCGGTCTTTTGATTATTTTTTTTCCCACGAATTTTCTTAAAACTTTGGGCACTTTAACCGAGCCGTCCGCCTGCTGATTCTGCTCCAGCAGGGCCGGAATTAAACGGCTGGTGGCCAAACCGGAAGCGTTTAAGGTGTGAACGTAGTCTTTTTTGCCGTCCCGGGTTTTATATTTAATATTGCCTCGTCTGGCCTGATAATCCAGGGCGTTGGAAACCGAACTTACTTCCTTATAGGTATTCATGGACGGCAGCCAGACTTCCAGGTCAACGGTTTTGGCCATGGCCGCGCTGCAATCCCCGGCCGCCAGCTGGGAAGTTTGGAAATGAAGGTCCAGGCCTCTTACTAATGTCTGGGCGTATTTTAATAATTCCGCGAACGCCAGCCAGGTTTCTTCCGGTTTAGCCAGTAAAAACATTTCAATTTTGTTAAACTGATGGCCGCGGACCATGCCTCGTTCCTCGGTCCGGTAGCTGCCGGCTTCGCGCCGAAAACAGGTGGAAAAAGCGAAATATTTTAAAGGCAAAGCTTCGGCGGCCAGAATTTCGTCGCGGTGATAATTGCCCAGCATCATTTCGGCGGTGGCGTTTAAACAGGTCTTGTCCTGGGTCCAGTATAAATCGTCCTTAAACTTGGGCAGGTGTCCGGAAACAAAAGCCGAATCCTCGTTTAATAAATAAGGCGGAATGATAAAGGTATAGCCGTTCTTTTTATGGAAATCAATGAAATAATTGAGCAAAGCCCATTCCAGCAGGGCGCCGTCGCCGGTGTAGGCCCAAAAACCCGAGCCGGACATTTTGACGGCCCGTTCGTAATCAATCAGTTTTAAAGAAGTGGCCAGTTCCAGATGATCTTTGGCCGGGAAAGAAAATTTGGGCCGATGACCGTAACTGTCCAAAACTTTGTTATGCTCGGGACCGCCGGCCGCCACGTCCTCGGCCGGCAAGTTGGGCAGACTGCTCATGCCTTCATTAAACTTTTCTTCAATTTTCTCAAGTTCCGTTTCCAGTTTTTTAATTTTCTCCCCCACTTCTTTCATCCTTTTAATGGTTTGTTCATCCGGCTTGGTTTTGGAAAATTTGTTGCGCTCGGCCTTGAGTTCGTCAATCTCGGGTATCAAGCCGCGCCGCTGTTCGTCCAGTTCTAAAATTTTATCCAGATTAAAATCTTCCGGTTTGAGTCTTTTTAGCAAAGCCTCTTCCACTTCGGCCTTATTGGTCCTGATTTTATTTATGTCTAACATAAAATTAATTTATAATTTTAAATTTTTAATTTCAATTTAATTTTAGAATTATAAATTTTGAAATTAAAAATTCTAAAGATATTTTATTATGGCCATAATGTTTTTCTGGCGATGATTAACGTTCTCGTATTCCTCCTGCGACAAATCCATTAAAAATTTCCCCGAGTTTTTTTCCAGAAACATAGACCGGTAAGGCAGACCCGGCTGATAATCGGTTCTGATTCCATCGGTCAGACAGCCCTCAATGGAATGTTCCGCCGTGTAAATTTCTTCCGGAGACAATACCAGGCAGCTTACCGCCCTAAACCGGCAGGTTCTCTGGTTTTGGGGAATTTTGGCCACCTGTTTTTTTAACCACTCCACCAGCTCTTCGTCCGTAGCCTCATAACCCATGATTCTTCTGGAATTAATTCCGGGCGCGCCGTTTAAATAATCTATTTCAAAACCGGCGTCTTCAGCCAGAGTCGGCAATCCGGACAACTGATAATAAAATTTCGCCTTCTTAACGGCGTTCTCCTTAAAAGTGGGCTGGTCTTCTTCTGCCTGGTCGCTAATGTTTAAATCCTTTTTATTTAACACCGCTATGCCTTCTTTTTTCAGCATAGCCGTGTATTCTTTTATTTTTGAGGGATTGCCCGAAGCAAAAAACAGCTTTTTTGTCATTTTTTTATTTCCGCATCCGGCTTTAAGGTCGGGAATAAAATAACTTCCCTGATGTTGTGCGTGTTGGTCAGGACGTTGGCAAGCCTGTCCAGACCCATGCCCAAACCGGCCACCGGCGGCAGGCCGTACTTGAGGGCTTCCACGAATTCGTCATCCTTGCCCATGGCCTCCTGGTCGCCCTGCCCGGCCAGCCGCTGCTGCTGTTTAAATCTCTCTGCCTGTTCCAAAGGATCGTTAAGTTCGGAGAAAGCGTTCATCAGCTCAAAGCGTCCGGCCACAATCAGCTGGAATCTTTCCACATAATTTTGCCGGCCTTCTATTTTTTTGGCCAAAGGCGAAAGTTCCACCGGATGATTGATGATGTAAGTCGGATTAATCATTTTCGGACGGACAAATTCCTTGAACAACTCGTCGGCCAATTTGCCCTTGCCCCAAAAACTCTCAACCTTTAAGCCTTTATTCTTGGCTTCTTTTCGCAAAGACTTATCGTCATGCTCGTCCAAATCAAGGCCGGTGGCTTTCAAGAGAGCCTCCCTAAAATCAAGTTTTGGATACGGCCCGGTAAAATCAATCGTTTGGCCGTCATACTCGGCCGTGGCCGAACCGTTAATTTCCTTGACCAATTTTTCCAAAAAGACTTCCATTTCTTTCATCAGGTCTTCATAATTTTTATAGGCCCAGTAAAATTCAATCTGGGTAAATTCCGGATTATGGGAGTAATCAATGCCTTCGTTCCTGAAACAGCGGGCGATTTCAAAAACTTTTTCAAAACCGCCGATGACCAGCTCTTTGAGATAAATTTCCGGCGCGATTCTTAAATACAAATCCATATCCAAAGCGTTATGATGGGTCTTAAACGGCCTGGCAATGGCGCCGGAAGCGACGGCCTGCAAAATGGGGGTGTCCACTTCAATAAAACCCAGGTCAATAAAATAATTTCTGACGAACTGGATCAGCCGGCTGCGTTTCTTGAAAATCTCCCCGACCGCCGGATTGGCAATTAAATCCAGATACCGCTTTCTAAACCTGATTTCCGTGTCCGCCAGGCCGTGCCATTTTTCCGGCAACGGCAACAACGCCTTGGTCAGCATCTTAAAACCGCCGACTAAAAGGGTCGGCTCCCCTCTTTTGGTTTTAAACAGGCCGCCTTTGGCTTCAATAAAATCGCCCAGGTCAAAAGAATCGGTAAAAAAACCGTAATCTTTTTCGCCGAGTTCGTCTTTTTTAAAATAGAGCTGCAACAGGCCGGATTCATCCTGCAGGCTTACAAAACAAGAGCCGCCGTGCAGCCTGATGGAACGAATCCGTCCGGCCAGAGAAACCTTTATCTTCTTCTTTTCCAGAGAATTAAAATCAGCCAAAACTTCGCTGATTTGATGGGTCCTGTTCACCGCCTTGGGATACGGATTGATACCCGATTTTTTGAGGGCATTGAGCCGTTCCAGGCGCGCCTCATATTCCGATTTATAGCCGTTTTGTTTGCTCATAATGGCAATATTATACCTAAAAAAATCTTTTTTGACAAATTTTAAAAAATTTCGGGCTTCTTTTTTTTATTTTATTTTTTCTGGTTTTTACGGAATTTCAAAAAATATTTAATCCAGCTGGACAAATGCATCCTGGCCGTTCGGGAAAAAAGCGAAGTAAAGAGATTACCCTCGGCGGACAAGCGCTGATGATAATGAATGACTTCGGCGGAGGCCACGTACCAGACTTCCCAAGCCTTGTCCCAGAATCTCCTGCACCAATCCAAATCTTCCATGTATAAAAAATACCTTTCATCCAACGGCCCGACTTCGTCAATAGCTTCCCGCCTGACCATTAAACAGGCGCCGAACAGCCAGTCCACCTGCTTGTCTTGGTTATGGTCCCAGTCCATCATCAGATAATCTTCGCTCCATTTTTTGCCCCGGCCGGTTTGGCCCAAAAAAGTCCGCCGGAAAAAAGGCAGACGCCAGTCGGGAAATCTGGAACAGGTGTACTGCAGGCTGTTATCGGCGTTTAAAACTTTGGGGCCGCAGATGCCAGAGCGGGGATGGTTGTCCATAAACTCAACCAATTGGGCAATGGCGTCCCCTAAAATGGTGATGTCCGGATTTAAAATCAAGAGGTACCTGCCCTTAGCCGCCTGAATGCCCAAATTATTGCCGGCGGCATAGCCCCGGTTGGCGGCGGCTTCAATCAACTTGACCTCCATAAATTCACGGCCGAGCATTTCTCTGATACTGTCGCCCGAGTTATTATCCACCACGATAATTTCGTAATTAAAAGGAATGTTCAAAGACTTTAAGCCCTTGAGGCTCTGCCTGATTAAACCTTTTTGTTTATAACTTAAAATGATGATTGATAGAACCATAAAGTTAATTTACAATTTTTAATTTCCAATTTTTATTGAAAATTAACTGAAAATTAAAAATTGTAAATTGAAAATTTTATTCATACCATTTTGCCAAATCCTTAGGCTGAATTTTACAGATTTGTTTAAAAATATACTTTCTCTTTTGACGGTTGTTTTTCCTTTGCGCCAAAAACATTTTTACTCCCCTTAAAGTTGATTGTTCAAAGAACAGGATAAAAACCAGCTTTTTAAATTCGTACCAGAATATCGGCCAGAAAAATCTGATTAAATTGCTCCGGAATTCATTTTTAAACAAAGCCAAGAGATGATTCTTGTAGGAATAAACTTTAACCATTTTATCTTTATGCTTCCGGCTCGCTTTAACGGCCCGGTCGCTTAAATCGGCGCCGGCCTTAACCGAACGGTCGTGATAAGCCGTCGCTTCGGGAAAATAAACCGCCGTAAAGCCGGCCAGCCGGAGGCGGTAAGCGATGTCCACGTCCTCTTTATAGGAAAAAAAATCTTCGTCAAAATATTCAGCGTGAGCCAGGCCGGGGTTTAAACAAACCTTGATTTTTTCCAACACCAGACGGCGGTAAAGCGGCAGGGCTCCGGAAACGCCGAAAACTTCCTGAATCTCGCCGTATTGATTCTTATTTATTTCTCCCTGTCCCCTTTCCAGCACCCGATGGTTTTTAAAAATTCTCAAACCGGCTGAATCAATAATGTTCGTTTTAACGTTATTCTGAAAATCCCAGCTCAACATTCTGCCGCCCAGGCAGCCTGCGCCGGGATGCTCTTCCAGATATTCCACCGCTTTGGCCAGATAATCTTTTTCCAGGATAACGTCCTGATTGAGCAATAACACGTAATCGCTCCTGGTCCAGGCGATGCCCTGATTATGGGCCTTGGCAAAACCGACGTTTTTGCCGTTGGCCACCACCTTGAGTTGAGGCCAATTCTCTTTCAAATATGGAAGCGTCTGGTCGTTGGAACCGTTGTCTATGACCAGCAGGCTGAAATCGGCAAAGGTCTGGTCAAAAACCGACTTTAAGCAGAACGGCAGATATTTTTCCGCGTTGTAAGTGACCAGATTGACGGCTACTTTAGTCTGTTTCTCTTTCATAAAAATTTATCATGGCGCCGATTAAAATAATCAGGCCGATGCCCAAGGGATGGTTTAAATAAGGGCTAAAAACGCTGGTAACCGCCAGGACCGATAAAACTGCGATAAAGAGCGGTCCGAGACTGCCAAGGCGGCGGCTGCCAGCCATCATTTTAACTAAAAGCAGTAAATACGCAAGCAGGCCCAATAAGCCGATTTTCAGCCAGATATCCAGATAACCCCACTCAAAGGCGTAGGTTGTATAGCGGCCCGTAGGGTTAGTTTCTAAAATGCGGGGGTCCAAAGTGGTATATTCAACTTCGCTGCCAAAACCCGAACCCAATAGCCAATTAGCCTTAACGCTCCGCCATAAGGGGCCGGCTAGTTCCAAACGGCTGGCAGCCGCCGGTTCTGAAACATTCAGGCTGAATCTTTCGGTAAAAAAGGATTGGTTTAAATTTCCGGTTATCAGCACGACAAAAACCATTTCCAGCAAAGCCATCCCAGCCATAACCAAAACTATCTTGGTAAGCTTAATAAAAGTCAATTTTTTGCTCACCAATAAAATCAGCAACATGGCCAAAACGGCCGCCAGCAGGCCCAGCCAAAAACTTCTGGACAGGCTGATTAAAACGGCCAGGGAGGTCAAAACGGCCGTCAGCCATAAATATTTTTTCTCCGCGGCGGAATTTTTTCTTAAAATCAGAAAACTTAGAGCGAAAATAAAAGCGACCGCCGCGTAAAGATGGGCCTGAAAAAAAATCCGGTAAAAACCTTCGCCCATCGGGGTTATCTCCCCCAGGCCGCTGTTTCTGACCCAGGCATAAATCGTCTGAATGCCCACAGGCAGCTGGTGGACGAAAACCAGTAGCAGGCCGACGGTTTTAAGCGCCAGATAAAAAGCGGCGGCAAACAACAGCGAGATAACCTTGCTGATGGCCTGCCGGTTTTTAACCACGGCAAAAATCGCCGGGGCAATAAAAAAATAAAGCCAGCCGTTCAAGTCAAAAAATAAACTTTTTAAATCATTATTCAAAATTCCCGAAACAACTCCTAAAACCACGAAGGCCAGCAGCGCCAAATAATAATTCAAGAAGCGACTGCGGAAAAACTCGCGATGTTGGCCGTAAAACATTTTCACCAGCCAGACTAAAAAGACGGCCGCGAAAATGGCCAGGCGGATGGAAATTTTCTGGCCGCCAAAATCAATAAAAAACAACTGGCCTTTGGAACCGATAAACAGCTCGGCCAATAAGAGATAAACCGAATATTCCAGCTTATAACAGGCCAGGACAATCGTTAAAACCGTCAGGCCGGCCAGCAAAAGATAATTTAACCAGACAAACTGATGGGCCCAAAAAGAAGCGATTTCGGCCAAAAAAATCAACAGGAAAGCCAGCTTAAAAAATTTGCCGAAAAAATCAATTTTCATAACCCGCAAAAATCAAACTTAATAAAAGACTGACGGGCGTCAACGATAAAATAAGCAAATAGACGAAGAAGTTCTGATGCTTAAGAATGTAGCGCAAGCGGCTCTTGGAAAAAATCCATTGTTTTTTAAAACCGAAAACCTGCTTAAAACTTTGGCCGCCGTAATGAATCAAAGAAACTGCCGGCCAGTACCTAACCTTAAAATTGGCCGCCTGGACCCGCCGGCAATAATCAACCTCCTCAAACCAGATATAATACTTTTCATCCAGATAGCCTGCCTGTTTAAAGGCCGGGCCGCTAATGGCTAAAAAAGCGCCCATCACCTGCTCCACTTCCGCCTCGCGTCCGTAATCAAAATCCAGGGCCAGGTATTTTTTTAACGGCCAGAAATGATGCAGTTTAAACATCATGGCCAAGTGATCCGTCCAGGACGGAAAACGCCTGACCGAGGGCTGGATGGTTTTGTCGTAATTCAACAGCTGAACCCCTAAAATCCCCGTTTGTTCATGTTCGTCCAGATATTTAACCACCGGCTCCAGAACGTTGCTGGCCAGCCTGGTGTCGGGGTTTAAAAGCAGATAATGTCTGGCCGCGGCGATTTTTAAACCCAGGTTGCTGGCTTTGGCAAAACCCAGATTAAGCCGGCTTTTCACCAGTTTAACTTCCGGAAAATTCTCACCGACCATTTCCACCGTGCCGTCGCCGGAATCGTTATCCACCACGATAACCTCAAAACTTACGCCTTGGGTAAAGCGATAAATGGATTCCAGGCAGTCTTTGAGTAAATCCTTAACCCGCCAGGAAACGATAATGACGGCCAAATCTCTGGTCATAATTTTTTATAAATCAGGCTTAACATTCTCTCCGTTCTTTTGAGCCAGCTGTGCTCTTTAACGGCCGCCACCCGCTCATGAGCCAGGTACTTGTCGTCTTCGGTTAAAGCCTGGTTGACGAATTGGTTGAATTTTTTATACTCGTCGGCGATGTAGACCACGTCTTTAAACAAATTGATGCCGGCGCCGCCGGTTGAAACCACCGGCTTGCCGCAGGCCAGATACTCGTAAATTTTCATCGGGTTGGTGGATTTGACGAACTTATCCAGCTGGTGCGGAATAATGCCGACGTCAAACTGCTGAATGTACATCGGCACCTCCTGATAGCTCTTGCGGCCCAAAAAATAAACGTTGCGATAGCCGGCAAACCTCTCCTGGATGCTGGCGTACCAGACCGGCCCGACCAGGGCAAAAGATTTTTCCGGATTGCTCTTGACCAGGTATTCCAGCAAATCCAAATCCACCCGGTCCTGAATCGTGCCGACGTAGCCGATAATCGGCCTGGGCAAATCGCCGATGTCGCGGTTGATAATGTTGTGTTCGGGCTGATAATGTTTTAAATCCACTCCGTTGGGAATCCAATGGACTTTTTCCTGACGGGCAAACAAAGCCTGTTGCTCTTCGGCCACCGTAAAAATCAAATCCGCCTCCCGGTCAATCGCCTGATAATTGGCCAAAAGCCTCGCCCGGAACTTTTTATAAGAAGGGTGTTCAACCCAGTTGTCCACGGCGTCAAAAATCTTAAGCCGCGCCTTAAGTTCTTTAAAATAACCGATTTCCAAAGGATAATAAGACCAGACCAGATAATCGTCAAAGCCCAGTTCTTTGATAATTTTGTTTAAATTCCGGTAAAATTTCTTTAAAGAAAATTTGGCCGCCACCGAAGAATAAACGGTAAGCTTGTCGCTTACCCTAACCAGCCGGGAAAATAAACTCTTGAAAAGAATTTGGCCCGGCGGCGGCTTTAAAATATCGTCAAGCCAGACCCGGACCGCCCGTTTGTAAGTATGCGGCAGATAATCAACGGCCACTACTTGTTCCACCCGCTCATCAACCAATAGCTGATTTAAAATGTGAAAATTCCGGTTCTGCACGCCGGCCTGCCAGGCCGAATAGGCCGACATGTTAAACATGATTATGGTTATTCTCTTTTTAGGCGTCATAATTTCCGATTAAATCTTTTAATCTGGCCGACTGGGCCGTCCAGTCAAAACCGGCCGAATGTTTTAAGGCTGCCTTGGACAATTGCCGGTAAAAATCGTTGTCTTGAAAAAGTTTGGTAATCGCTCCGACCAGTTCCAGCTGGCTGCGCGGATCTATCAACAAGCCCGTCTCTGTGTCCATAACCGCTTCCCCGGCGCCGCCGCTGCGTCCGGCCACCGCCGGCAGGCCGAAAGCGGCCGCCTCCAAAAAAACAATGCCGAAACCCTCAACGTCGGCTTCAATTTGCCGGCAGGGCATGACGAAAACGTCGGCCAGCTGGTAAAACAACGGCAAAAAATCATCGCTAATATCGTCAAGCAGATAAACTTTGCCTTTAAGATTATATTGGCCGATCAAGCCGGCCAGTCTTTCCTTGTCCGGGCCGTTGCCGACAATCAGATAAACCAGGTCATCATAATTTTCCAGCAGATGCGGCATGGCTTTAATCATCAAATCAAAGCCCTTCCTGGCCACCAGCCGCCCGACGCTTAAGATGATTTTCTTGTTGCGCAGCTTCAGCCTGGCTCTGGCTTCGCTGATTTTTTCCTCCGGCAGTTTTACGGCCTTAAGGTGGCCGCAGGGATAAATCACTTCTATTTTACCGGCGGCCAGGCCCAAATCAATCAGTTTGTCTTTGGTAAAATTACTGTTGGCGGTAATGAACTTGGCTTGGGACAAGATTTTTTTTAACAATTTTTTCTTTTTGGCCGAGCGTTGCGGCAAAAGAACGTCCAAACCGTGCGTGGAAACAAAATACGGCAGGCCGTAAAACTTGTTCAAGAGATAAGCGACCGTGCCGACCGGCAAAACCTGTCCGGCCCAGAGATAATCATATTTTTTATCTTTGACCAAACGCCTGGCTTGCCAAAATAATTTCAACCACCTCGGCCAGAATAGTTTATAAAATGAAGTTTTATCCGCTTTTAAAATCTTAACTTCAACGTCACCGCCAAAATTCTTCACTAAATTATAATAGTAATTCCCTACTCCGCCTCTATCCGGCGGATATTCCATGGTGATAAGTAGAATTTTCATGCCGGTCTTTTAAACAAACTTTTAGATAAAGCCCTGCAGTCTTGCCCGGTAAAACCTTTGATTAAATAAAGCAGGACAAAATAAACAACGGCGCCCAGCGGCACCAACCATAAAAAATTCACCGAGGGCAGAAGATAAACAATGACCAGATACATAACCGCGCCGGAAAAGATTATCTTGCCGAACCTGCCGGCTAAAAACTTGAGGGAAAAAGGCGTAATCTGCCTGGCCACGTACAACTGGAGCAAAAACATGGCCAGCGTAGAAACGGACGAAGCCGCGGCCGCGCCAACATAGCTGTAGCGGGGAATCAAGATGACGTTGAGAATTATGTTTAAAACCATCACCAGGCCGATGTGGACGGTGTTGCGGCTCTGGCGGTTGCAGGCGTTTAAAAGCGAGCCTAAAGGAAAATTCAGGAATAAAAAGAAAATGCTGGTCATTAAAATCTGCAAAGGTAAAATGGAGGGTTCAAATTCGCTGGTATAAACCTTGAGTATCAGCGGCCGGGCCAGAGCGATCACCCCCAAGGTCAGCGGCACGGCAATCATGCCCAGATAAACCATGGCCTTTTCCAAAGTTTCTTTCAGCAACTCCCTGGAACTTATAAAGTAAGATGAAAAGGCCGGGTAAAGCGAGGCCACGAAAGCCATGGGAATAAACTGCAGGGAAAAAGTTATTTTATAGGGAATGCTGTAATAGCCCACGGCCGTCTCGTCAATCAGCTGATTCAAAAGCACGGTATCCAGGTAGCCGTAGACTCTGGTAAAAATCGCGGCCAAAGCAAAGGGCACGGCGATGATTAAAATTGATTTAATGACGGCCTTGTTTGATTTGATAAAAAACTTTAAGCCCAGTTTGACTTTAATTAAAATGCCCGAGTAAATAAAATTAAACAGGCTGGCCGCCATAATCGCCAGAATCAACAGGCGCAAATCTTTGGTTAAATTGATAATGACGATGCCGCTTATGGCCAGAATCAACTGAAAAACGATGGTGCCGATGCTTTCAAATTTCAAATTTTGATGGCCGCGCAAAAAAGCGTAAAAAGTCAGGGTGAAAGAATCCAGCATCATGACGACCCCGGCCAGATAAACCAGCTGGCGGACCAGCTCGGGATTGTCCAGTAAATTAATGACGATGGCCACGGCCAGATAAGTCAAAATGGCCAAGGGAATCTTGATGGCTAAAGCGGCCGATAAATATTGCTGGCTTTTTTCCTTAAACCTGGAAATCTCCCTGACCAGCACGTTGGCGATGCCGATGTCTATAATCACGGCGAAAATCGTGGTAAAGAATAAAGCAAAAGTGTAATGGCCCAAAGAGCCGGCGCCGATTTGAACCGCGATATACGAAAAATATCCGAAAGAAATTATCTTTTGGATAATCAGGGCCAAAGTAAAATAGCCGGTGTTTCGGGCGATTTTTTCCTGTCCGTAGCTCATAGAAAACGGGCATATTATACCAAAATAAAGCGATTTTGGCAAAAAAAAATAATCCTTGAATTTTATTGAGTTTTTTGAGATAATCCAGGCTACGATTTATGACTAACTTCTGGCAAAAATTGAATAAACCGATTATGGTGCTGGCGCCGATGTGCGGAGTAACCGACCTGCCCTTCCGTTTGCTTTGCCATAAATACGGCGCCGACGTGGTTTACACCGAAATGATCATGGTTCAAGCTATAGCCCGCTTCGACGCGAGGCGAGCCCATCAAGGCAAAAAAACAATGGCGCTGGCTAAAATTGACCAGCGGGAAAAGCCGGTGATTATCCAGCTGGGCGGCAACGAGCCGGAATTATTTTATAAAGCGGCCAGAATCGTGGCCGAAGAATTCGCTCCGGACGGCATTGACCTTAATTTCGGCTGTCCGGCCAAAAAAGTGGCCGGCCACGGCTCGGGCGTGGCTCTCTTGCGGGATTTAAATAAATCCTACCAAATTATTCAGGCCGCCATTGAGGGCGCCGGCAACATTCCCGTTTCCATCAAAACCAGGACGCAGATATCCGCCAAAGGCGGACCCGCCTCCGGCGGGAAAACCAAAGCTTCTCCTGGACGAAGCGAAAGGGACGAATCCAAAACCGTTACCAGTCTGGATTTAATAAAAAAAATCAAAGATCTGCCGGTGGCGGCCATTATGATTCACGGCCGGAGTTTTGAAGCGCCCTGGATTGAGGAAGTTGATTACGACTACATTAAAGAAGTCCGGCAAAATTTTAACGGCATTTTAATAGCCAACGGCGGCATTGACGAGCCGGCCAAGGCCAAAGAGGTTCTGGAAATTACCGGCGCCGACGGCGTGGGCATCGGCCACGGCGTTTACGGCCGGCCCTGGATTTTTAACCAGATAAAACAATATTTAAAAAACGGCCGCTCTGACGAATTAAGCTGGCCGCAAAAAAGAACCATCGCCATTGAGCACGCCCAGCTGGCTTTTAAACTAAAGGGCGAACACGGCCTGATTGAGCTCCGCAAACAGCTGTTATGGTACGTTAAGGGCCTGCCCAACGCCACCGATTACCGCGCCGGCCTGGTGAGACTGAAAACCGTTGAGGAAATAACCAGGGCTTTGAAAAATATAAAAAACTAAAACCGACGGCTTATCGCCGTCGGTTATTTAAAATCCTCAATCATCAGCCTATCGCTTCGCCCACTGCGGAGCTCTTCTGGCTCTTTTAAGACCCGGCTTCTTTCTTTCTTTCTTTCTGGAATCTCTGGTTAAATAACCTTCGCCTCTCAAAGTCTTTTTCCAGTCTTCATTAAAATTTAAAAGCGCTCTGGCAATGCCGTGTCTAACGGCCTCGGCCTGGCTTTTAATTCCCCCGCCGGTCAGCCTGACCGAAATGTAATTCTGGCCGAACATGTTCACTTTTTTGAGCGGCTGTTCAACTATCTGCTGATGTTCAAAATAAGGAAAATATTTTTTATAATCCTTGTCATTGATTATTATCTCCGAACGGCTGTCTTTGGCGTACAAGCGGACTCTGGCCGCAGAAGTTTTTCTTCTGCCGACGGCGTAAATATAAGGCAAAACCGCTTTCTTTTTGGGCCTGGCCTCCGGCGCCGCCGTCTTAACCTCCGCCTTAACGGGTAATTTAACTTCCTTTTTAGGTTTAGGCCTGGTAGGGCTCTTAACCCTGCTCTTCGCCTGCGCCTTGCTCCTTGTTTTAGTTGTAGTTTTCTTTTCTGGCATAAATGTATTAAGCGTTAAGTCAGAAGGGACTTAATTAACCTTTAATCTTTTAATCATTTCTTTTCTAAGTTTATTTTTGGGCAGCATGTTATAAACCATCTTGGTAAACAGCCTGGCCGGCTCTTCTTTAAAAATCTTGGCCAAGGGGCTGGTTTTGAGGCCGCCGGGGTAGCCGCTGTGTCTCTGATAAACGTTTTTTTCCAGTTTTTTGCCGGTAAAGGCCAGCTGGTTAATATTATTAATTTCCACGAAATCTCCCTGGTCAAGGTTGGATTGAAAATTGACTTTATGTTTGCCCATCAGCAAAACCGCCGTTTCCGAAGCCAATCGTCCGGCCGGATGTCCGCTGGCGTCTAAAGCATGCTTGTCTCTTTTAATTTCAGTGCTCATAATTAAACAAATTCAATTTGTGACATTTCAGCGCCGTCGCCATGACGGGTGCCGATTTTGATTATTCTTAAATAACCGCCCTGTCTGTCTTTATACTTGGGTCCCAGAACCTCAAACACCTTCCTGACCGCCTTTTTTATAGGCAGTTTGGCAATCAGCATCCGGCGGTTGGCCAAGTTGTCGGTCTTGCCCCGGGTAATGATTTTTTCCACCAACGGCTTAACCGCCTTGGCTTTGGCTTCGGTGGTCTGGATTTTTTCGTATAAAATAACCTGGCAGATTAAATTCTTAAGCAAAGCCTCGCGGGGGGCTTTCTTGCGGTCTAAAGTCTTTTTTTTGCTTCTGTGTCGCATAATATATTAAGTGTTAAGTGTTAAGTGTTAAGTCAGAACGGACTTAATGGACTTAATACTTAATTGACTTAAGGGACTTAATTTTTACTTATCCGTCTTCTTCGGCCGGCCCCGTTTCTTCTTGGACTCGGCCTCGCCTGCGGCCTGAACCTTATCAGACTCCTCTTTGGACGGCGCCGTTTCCGAAATTAAAACCTCGGCTTCCGCTTCGGCTTTGGCTTTTTTCTTCTTCTCCGAACCGGCCACGGTCTCGTTTAAAATAAAACTGAAATGATTTACTAAAATTTCACTGGCCTTTTCCAGAACCTCCTTGGGGCTCATAGTGCCGTCGGTTTCCATCTTTAAAAGCAGCCTTTCGTAATCGGTCCGGTCGCCGACACGGATGTTTTCTATTTCAAAACCGACGGCAACAACCGGCGAATAAAAAGCGTCAACCATAATCCAGCCGACGTCCACTTTTTCTTTGGAACGGTCTTCAACCGTCACGTAGCCCCGGCCGCGCTGAACCATAAACTCCATCTCCAATTTGGCGTCTTTACTGGTTAAAGTGGCGATGACCGCTTCCGGGCTGGCAATCTCCACGTCGGCGTTTTTTGCTAGGTCGCCGGCCTTAACGACTTTTTCTCCCGAAACGTTAAGTTTTAGCAATACCGGTTCCTCGGAAAAAACCTTAAGCCTGATTCTTTTAACGTTTAAAACGATTTCCATCACGTCTTCTTTAACGTCGGGCAGGGAGGAAAATTCGTGCTGGCTTCCTTCAATCCTGATGGAAGTGATGGCCGCTCCATCAATGGAAGAAAGTAAAACCCGTCTTAAGGAATTGCCCAAAGTTACGCCGTAACCGGGATAGCACGGTTCAATGGCGATGGTCGCCTTATTGCCTTTGGCTTCGGAAATTTCTAAATTGTTCGGCAATGGAATGGTCATATTTATTTACCTCCTTCTCTAATTTAAAATTAAAAATTAGAAATTAAAAATTTATCTATTATCTTGAGTAAAACTCCATGATTAATTGAACGTCAAACGGCCCGGGCAGTTCATCTTTCTTGGGCTTGGTGGTTAACTTGCCGGAGGGTTGCTTGGGCTCCAAAGCCAGCCAGCCCGGCGTTTCGGTTTTTTCCAGTTTGGGCAAAACCTCCTGCCAGTATTTTTTACCCAGATAAGAACTCTTGACGGAAATTTCTTCCCCGACTTTAACCTGATAACTGGGAATATCTATTTTCTTGCCGTTAACGGTAATGTGGCCGTGATTAACCAGCTGCCTGGCCTGATCCCGCGAAGCGGCAAAACCCAGGCGGTAAACTATGTTATCCAGCCTTAATTCCAAAAATTGCAAAAAATTTTCCGAAGTATCGCCGGCCTGTCTGGAAGCCATGACGTAATATTTATGAAACTGCCTTTCCAGCAAACGGTACATCCGCTTGGCTTTCTGTTTTTCCCTTAAGCGTACGCCAAAACCGGACTGCCGACGGCGAGTGCCGGCGGGTCCGTGGACTCCGGGAGGATAAGGACGCTTAACCAGCGGATGATTGGGTAAAAAACTCTTCTCGCCTTTCAAAAAGAGTTTGACGCCTTCTCTCCTTTCCTGTTTGCCTTTTGGCCGTAAATCTCTACCCATACTTTAGTTATCTGTTATTGGAAATTTGTTATTTACTTTTTACTTATTACTAACTTATACCCTTCTTGGCTTAGGCGCGCGGCAACCGTTATGCGGAATCGGGGTAACGTCTTTAATGGACATCACTTCCAGACCGTTGGCGTGCAGAGCCCTGACGGCCGCTTCCCGGCCCGAACCGACTCCTTTGACAAAAACGTCCACCTGTTGCATGCCGGTATCCCTGATTTTATCCGCCACGTTTTTGACGATGACGCCGGCGGCGTAAGGAGTGGATTTTTTAGGACCTTTAAAACCGCACTGGCCGGCCGAACTGGAAGCCAAAATATTGCCGTTCTGATCGCTAAGGCTGACCATGGTATTGTTATAAGTAGCCTGAACGTGCGCCTGGCCGCGCTTGATGCTGCGTTTGACTTTCTTTTTTCTCTTGACTGTTTTTTTAACTGCTATTGCCATATTTATATTTGATTGATATTAGGTCTTCTGGGCCGTCGGTTTCTTGCCGCTGCCCATGGTCTTCCGGACGTTGCCCCTGACCGTTCGGGAATTGGTCTTGGTTCTTTGTCCTCTGGCCGGTAAATTTTTCTGATGGCGGCTGCCCCGGTAACTTTTAATTTCCTTCAATCTCTTAATGTTGGTTAAAATTTCTCTTTTTAATTCTCCTTCCACTTTATAAGTCTTCTCAATATAATCACGAAGTTTTTTTTCTTCGGTTTCGGAAAGTTTATTGATTCGGGTATCCGGATTAATACCCAACTCTTTTAAAATCTTTTTAGCCCTGGTAAAACCAATGCCGTAGATGGCGGTTAAACCGGCCTCTACTCTCTTGTTATTGGGTAATGTTACTCCCGCGATTCTTAATGCCATATTTTTTAATTAACCTTGTCTTTGCTTATGCTTGGGATTTTTGCAAATGCAAACCACCCGGCCTTTGCGCCGGATTACCTTGCAGTCTTTACATATTTTCTTTACCGAGGCTCTGACTTTCATACCTGAATAAATTACATTCGATAAGTTATCCTGCCCTTGGTTAAATCATAAGGGGTTATTTCCACCTTCACCTGATCCCCCGGCACCAGCTTAATGTGGTACATTCTCATTTTACCGGAAAGATGGGCCAATATTTCATGGCCGTTTTCCAATTTAACCTTGAAGGAGCCGGCCGGAAGCAATTCTTCCACCGTGCCGACTATTTCCAGAAATCCTTTTTTATTGGTTTTTGGTTGATTTTCCTCCATTATTGGCAAATTGATAAACAAAAAAGACATTCCCGCATCATTACTGTCGCTTTTTTAACCGTTACTCGAAATAATGAGGAATTTCGCCTTATTTTAGCGTTTTTTCTTATTTTTTTAATAAAATTATTACCTTGGGGATAATTTTACAGGAATTACCGAATATGTCAAGAAAATTTACGGGAAATCCATCGGTCTATTTAATCCAGGGTCGCTTTAATTCTTCTGATGCCGGCGGCTGAAGCCTCTTCTTTATTTATTTTAAAATGGCCCAAAACTCCGGTGCGCTCAACGTGAGGGCCGCCGCAAATCTCTTTTGAATAATTGCCGACTGAATAAACCTTGACTCTTTCCCCGTATTTATCGCCGAACAAACCGATGGCGCCTTCGGCCTTGGCCGCCAAGACGGTCGTTTCTTTAAAGCTTACCGGCAAATCTTCCTTGATTTTTTGATTGACCGTCTCTTCCACTTTTTTCTTTTCCTCGTCCGTCATTTTATCCGGATGCGAAAAATCAAACCTTAATCTTTTTTCGTTAATGTTGGAGCCTCTTTGCTCAACGTGATTGCCCAAAACCTCCCGCAGAGCCTGATGCAAGAGATGAGTGGCGGTATGATATTTAACCACTGCTTCGGAATGATTGACCAGGCCGCCCTTGAATTTTCCGGCGGCGGCGGTTTTGGACAGTTCCTGATGCTTGGCCAGCTCTTGATTAAACCCTTCTTCGTCAACCTTAACCTTGGCTTCCTTAGCCAATTCTTTGGTCATCTCTAAAGGAAAGCCGTAGGTGGAATACAAATCAAAAGCCCGCTGGCCGCTGATTTCTTTATCCAATGACATCTTATTAAACTCCTTCAATCCCCTTTCTAGGGTTTTTTCAAAACTGTTCTCTTCTTTTTTTATTTCTTCAACGACTCTTTGCTCATTCTTTCCCAACTCTGGATAAATATCTTTATATTCATCAACGACTATTTTTATAAGTGGCGTGGTAACATCAAACTCTAAAGGTATCTCGATTTTCTTAGCATGACGAATGGCCCGACGGAGCAATTTCCTGACCACGTAGCCCTGCTCCAGATTGGAAGGGACAAGGCCGGCGTCATCAGCCATGATAAAAACGGCGGCCTTGACATGGTCAACAATTATCCTGGCCGACCGGTCATCGTAATTTTTGGCCAGAGATTTGATTTTTTCCATCATCGGCACGAAACTTTCTATCTCATAAACCGATTTCTTGTTCTGCATGACCACGGCCAGCCTTTCCAGGCCCAAACCGGTGTCCACGTTTTTTTGTTTCAAGGGCAGATACTTGCCTTCTTTGGTCCGTTCATATTCCATAAAGACGTTGTTCCAGATTTCCAGCCAGCGGTTGTCCTGATGATTAAACGCTTCCGGCGCAGAACCTTCGCCCGTCCAGTAATAAATTTCCGTATCCGGACCCTGCGGTCCGATGGATTTGCCGCCGGCCGGCCACCAGTTGTCGTCTTTGCCAAGCCTGATTATTCTTGATTCGGGAATGCCTAAGTTTTTCCAAAGACGATAAGATTCTTCATCAAAAACGCAATCCTCATCGCCGCCAAAAACGGCTATGGCCAGTTTGGCCCGATCCAAACCCAGCCATTTTTTATCGGTCAAAAATTCATAGGACCAGTTGATCGCCTCTTCTTTCCAGTAGCTATCCCTGCCCAGACCGTCAGGTTCCGCAGGGTCGCCCAAAGACCAGTTGCCCATCATTTCAAAAAAAGTCAGATGTGAATCGTCGCCGACCTCGTCAATGTCGCCTGTTCTGATGCATTTTTGCGCACCGACCAGACGCTTACCGGCCGGATGGCTTTCGCCCATTAAAAACGGCACTAAAGGATGCATGCCGGCCATGGTAAACAAAACCGAAGGGTCGTTTTCCGGAATTAAAGAAGCGGAAGGAATCACGGCGTGGCCCTTGGAGGAAAAAAATTCTATATATTTCTGACGGATCTGATTGATAATCATAGTATGCGTTAAGTATTAAGTCCCTGACTTAATGGACTTAATGTCAGCCAAAGGCTGACCAGCCTCTGGCTGGGACTTAACATTATCTATCATATAATCATAAAAATACCGATAAATCAACATGGAAGCGATAAAGCCGCCGGCAAAATCAAACAGCAAATCGTACAGCGTGTCCCAGTAAACCTCACCGAATTTGCCGAACATCCGCGAACTTTCAAAAATTGAATCAACGAAAGATTCAAAAAATTCCCAGCCAAAGGCTCCCAGAATCAGAAAAATAAAATTAAACAAGATAACGAACAGCTTGGTGGTTTTGCCGAAAAAATGCCGTTGGAAATAAAAAGCCAAAACGGACGTGCCCGTAAAAATCAAAATCGGATTTAAAAAATGAAGCGCCTTGTCGTAACCGGAAAACCGGACGTCGTAATAACCGACCAGGGAACCCAATAAGTTAAGAATGGTGGCGATGCCGATAAACAACTGGAGCAGCTGGATAAAATCCAGGCTGACCGATTTTCTGATTATGCCCTTTCGGGCGTAAAGATAAAACGGCAGCATAATTAAAAGTATGGAAAAAACATAGCCGGCCGTCTTAAGATAATCTCCAAAGATTAAAAAAAACAAACAGGTCAGGGCCGTCAGCCAGATGAAAAAATTGATAAAATATTTTTTGGAATAGATGGGATATTTTTTTGCCTTCATATATTCCCCTTCTCGCTCTATGTCGCTTATAAAATTTTCCCTCCGCCCAGACAAACGTCGCCGTCATAAAAAACAATGAATTGCCCGGGCGTGATGGCTCTTTGTTTATTTTTAAAAATAACTTTGACAGTTTTGAGTTTTGGATTTTTGTCATTGGAATTTAATTGGAAATTGGAAATTGGAAATTGGAAATTTACAACTCGACATTCCTGATCCCTCTGTCTATACCTTATCTTAGCCGTACATTCTAAAGGCAATTCAGGCTGGGTTCCAATCCAATGAACTTCCGAAGCCAAAAGTTCCCGCTCAAACAGAGCCTCGTCCTTATCGCCCCGGGCCACAATTAAAATGTTATTTTTTAAATCTTTTTCAACAACGTAATATGGCATTCCCCCTCCAACGCCGATGCCCCTTCTCTGGCCGATGGTGTAATACCAGACCCCTTCGTGCTCGCCGATTTTACGGCCCGCCGCGGTAATTATATCACCTTTTTTGGGTTTAATCCGTGACTTTAAAAATTCTTTCATAGCCACCTCGCCCACGAAGCAGATGCCGGTGGAATCTTTTTTGGCGGCCGTGGCCAGACCGTACTTTTTGGCCAGCTTTCTGACTTCCGGCTTTTCGTACTCGCCGATCGGAAACAGACACTTACCCAACTGCTCCTGGGTAATCTGATACAAAAAATACGACTGGTCTTTATTCCCGTCAAGCCCTTTTAATAATTTAAATTTAAAACCTTGCTCATTGGCATTTAATTGGAAATTTCGTACATAGTGTCCGGTGGCCACGTAAACCGCGCCCATACTTAAAGCTTTATCCAAAAAAACTTTGAATTTGATTCTGGAATTACACAAGATGTCCGGATTGGGCGTCCGTCCCTCGGCGTATTCTTTAAACAGATAATCAATCACTTCTTTGCGGTATTCTTTTTCAAAACTGACCACCGAAAGTTTGATGCCCAGCTGGCTGGCCACTAACCGGGCGTCTTTTTCATCTGCTTTAAGCGGGCAAACCAACAGACCTTCGGCCGCGGACCTGGGCGTCCAGTTCTTCATAAAAACCGCTTCCACCTCAAAACCCCGCTCCTTTAAAAGGGCGCAGGTTACGGACGAGTCCACTCCGCCGGACAGGCCCACAATCACTTTTTTCTTCTTTGAATTCATATTATCAATAATAAAGCAAAAAAGGACTTAGTTCAAGGAAAACGGGATTTTAAAAAACCCCGCCGAGTAATAAAGGCGGGGTTAAAAAATAAATAATTTTCTTTATTCTGCCGGAGTGGCCTCAAAGTCAACTCTGGGCGCGGGCCGATCCTGCCTGACCTTTTCCGTTTCTCCGGCTTCTTCTTGTTTTTGTTCCTGTTTTCTCTGCTCCACTCTTTCCAATTGCCTCTGTTGCGCCTGTTCTATAGCCTCTTTGGCGTTTTGATTGCGAACCTGGTTTTTTACTCTTTCTAAAACCTCAACCGAATTTAAATCATCACTCTCTTTTAAAGTCTTTAATAATTTTTCCCTGTCATCATCCGAAGCGGCTATTTCCAGTTTATCTTGCAGTTGCTGCAGATTTTCCTGCTCCACCTGCCGCAGGTTGCTTCTGAAACGAATCAGATTGCCGTCCGAACTAATACCTTGTTGCAGACCTTTATCAAGAAAATTATAAACCCGGAGCCGCAGGGCTTCGTCATCGGACAAATTTTCCAACCGCTCCTTGAATTGATTAACCTTGACGGTATTCGGTTCGGCCTGCAAATCTTTTATAACCCGTTCCCGGATTTGTTCTTTGGCCCGGACCAGGCCTTCTCTTAAATCCTCGTCGGAAACTTTATCGCCCAGCCGTTCCATAATCTCCAAATTTTTTAACTGCCCCAATCCCTCGCCGTTCTGATTGGCCGTGGCGTTCTGCAAACGTTCCTGAATTTTGGCGCGGTCTTCAACTTTCTCCAAAGTTTCACCGAAACGTTCCAATACCCGTTCTTTAACCTCTTGTAGCTTTTCCAATTGCTCGGGTGAGGCATTGCCTATTTTTTCTTTAATGACATCCAAAACTTTCTGCTGTTTAAATTGTTTGTCGCTAATTTTATCCAATAATCTGTCCACCTTGTCCGTCTGGCCGGCTTCCTGCAGTTTTTCCACGCGCTGGCTTACCTTATCCATTAATTTTTCATATTTAGCCTGACTTTTTTCAATCAACGCCTGGACTCTGGCATCATCGGAATTTCCTTCGGCCATCTTTTGAATTTCCAGCAGACGCTCATTGGCGTATTGCAGTTGGAGTTCGGCTTTCTTTTCGGCATCAAAAGTAAAAGTCGTCTGAACCGCCCGGCCTAAATTTTTAAAAAAGTAGCCGAAAGCATTGCTCGGCAAAACCGTCGGCTCGGCCACTTCCAGATCCTCGGCCGTAACCGTATCCGCAATATCCTCCTGAGCTAAAACTGCCGTGACCATTAACAAACTAACTGAAAAAATAAATCCAAAAATTAAAATCTTTTTCATAAAATCTTGGGTTAATAATCTGCTTATATTTTATCATAATTATGATAATTTAAAAACCTCCTGCCAGTCGGCAGGAGGTTAAATAATATTTTAATTAATTGATAACCAGTTTATCGCCCTTCACGTCAACGGTTATTTTCTGACCGGGTTTGATTTTGCCTTCAATGATTCTCATGGCCAGCTCGTCCAAAATCCTGTTTTGAATCACCCGCTTTAACGGCCGGGCGCCGTAAACGGGGTCATAACCTTCTTTAGTCAAATATTCCTTAACCTTGCCGCCAAAATCAACTTTAACGTCTTTCTGCCCAAGCCTCTCTTTAACCCGCTGAAGCTGAAGTTCTACGATCTCTTTAAGATTATCACGGCTTAAGGAGTTGAAGATGACGATTTCGTCCAGACGGTTTAAAAATTCCGGCTTAAAATGACGTTTGACCATCTCCATAATCTGGCCTTCAACTTTCTTAAGGTCCCCGGAATGTTCCTGAATTATCTGGCTGCCCAGATTGGAGGTCATGATGATAATCGCGTTCTTGAAATTAACCGTCCGGCCCTTGGCGTCGGTCAGCCGGCCGTCGTCCAAAATCTGCAACAGCATATTAAAAACGTCCGGGTGGGCTTTTTCAATCTCGTCCAATAAAACCACCGCGTAAGGCCGGCGCCTAATGGCTTCGGTAAGCTGGCCGCCTTCTTCATAACCCACGTAACCGGGCGGCGAACCAATCAGTTTGGCCACCGAATGCTGTTCCATGTATTCGCTCATGTCCAGCCGGACCATCGCCTCTTCATCGTCAAACAACTGTTCGGCCAGGGCTTTGGCCAGTTCGGTCTTGCCCACGCCGGTCGGACCCAAAAAGACGAACGAGCCGATGGGCTTGCCTTCCTCGGCAATGCCGGCCCTGGAGCGCCTGATGGCTTTGGCCACGGCCGTAACCGCCTGGTCCTGGCCAACTACCCGCCGCTTGATTTCTTCTTCCAAATGAGCCAGTTTAGTCTGCTCGCTTTCCAGCATTTTGGAAACCGGGATGCCGGTCCAGCGGGCCACCACGGCCGCAATATCTTCTTCGGTCACTTCTTCTTTTAAAATTTGCTTATCTTTTTGAACGTTATCCAATTTTTTACCGACCGCTTTTAATTTCTTTTCCAGTTCGGGAATCCGGCCGTACTGAATCTCGGCCACCCTGTCCAGCTGGCCTTCACGTTCAAATTTTTCCGCTTCAATTTTTAAATCATCAATCTGCTCGCTGATTTTTTGTCTCTCGGTAATCAAATCTTTCTCGTTTCTCCAATGAGCTTCCAAAGACTTAACCTGTTCTTTAACGTCGGCCAAATCTTTTTCCAAAGATTTAAGACGCTCATTAGAGGCCTTGTCTTTTTTAACCGACGAAGCTTTAGCGGAGTCGGTTTCTTTCTTTAAAGCTTCACGTTCAATTTCCAGCTGGGTTTGCCGGCGTTTAAGCTGATCCAGCTCCGCCGGCAGACTGTCTATTTCCATTCTGATGGCCGAGGTGGCCTCATCCATCAGGTCAATGGCCTTATCCGGCAAAAACCTGTCGGCAATGTATCTTTGCGACAGTTTGACGGCCGCGATCAAGGCGGCATCGGTAATTTTAACGCCGTGGTGAAGTTCGTATTTTTCCTTGAGTCCGCGCAAAATGGAAATGGCGTCTTCGGTTGAAGGTTCACCGACATAAACCGGTTGAAACCGGCGTTCCAAAGCGGCGTCTTTCTCAATGTATTTCTGGTATTCTTTGAGGGTGGTGGCGCCGATGGCGTGAAGTGTGCCCCGGGCCAGAGCCGGCTTTAGCATGTTGGAAGCGTCAACCGCTCCCTCGGCTCCGCCAGCGCCGACAATGGCATGAAGTTCGTCTATAAAAACAATGATTTTACCGGCCGCGGCCTCTATTTCTTTAAGCACCGCCTTGAGCCGGTCTTCAAATTCGCCGCGGTATTTGGAACCGGCCAACAGCGAACCGATGTCCAAAGCCATCACTTCCTTGTTTTTTAAAGTTTCCGGCACGTCGCCGGCCACGATGCGCTGGGCCAGGCCTTCCACGATGGCCGTCTTGCCCGTGCCGGGTTCGCCGATTAAAACCGGATTGTTTTTGGTCCGGCGGGAGAGAACCTGCATGATTCTTCTGATTTCCGCTTCGCGGCCGATAACCGGATCCAGCTTGCCGGTCCGGGCCAGATGAGTTAAATTCTGGGAATATTTTTCCAAAGCCTGATATTTGCTTTCCGCGTCCTGGTCGGTAACTTTCTGCGAGCCTCTGATTTCCTGTAAAACTTTTTCCAGTTCGGACGTTTTTAAACCTAAAGATTTTAAAATTTTCTGAACTTCCGACTGAACTTCCATCACGGCCAGGAACAAATGTTCGGTGGTGATGTATTCGTCTTTGAGAGAACCGGCGATTTTATCGGACTGGTTTAAAACCTGATTCAGCTCATTGGACAGATACTGCTGGCCGACGGCGCCGATAACTTCCGGAATCCGTCTTAACTCGCCGTTTAACTGGCTTTCCAGCTCGGCCACCGAAACATCCAGCTTCTTTAAAATGGAAACCACCAGGCTGTCTTTCTGGGAAACCAAAGCCGCCATCAGATGAACCACGTCTATTTGCTGATGGTCGCGCTCCTGCGCCAAGCTAAAAGCTTTTTGCAGGGCTTCCTGTGATTTGTAAGTTAATTTTTCAGGTTGAATCATAAATTAAAATTGAAAATTAAAAATTGAAAATTTGGTTTAATCCCTCATCTCCCCTTTTCTGTAAGAAATAACGACCGAGATAATCGCCAGAATCCATAAGGCAATTTCCGCGTACCACAGCCAGTGATGGAAATAGTTATCCACCAGCAGGCCCTCCGTAAAATTGACGTTATAAACGCCGAGTAGCTTGCCGTAAAACGGCCAAAGCCATTTAATGCCTACGAAAAAAGTATCCAGAAAAAAATGAACGAAAATATTGGCAAAAACCACAATTATACCGTATTTAAACCACTTTTTTCGTATAACTAAGTATATTAAAACACATAAAATTAATGTTGTCAAGTAAATAAACGGGTAATTGCTGAAATAATTACGATGGCTATCCCCCGGCCTGCCAAAAATCACCCAGTAAGCAATGTCAAAATCAGGCAGAATGGCCGCGATTAAACCAACCAAAAACCACCATTTGGATAAAGGCGCTTTAAGCCTTTTTAAAAGGAATTTGGTGGTAAAATAGCCCGCGGGCAAATGTCCGATTAACATATTTTGTTGACATTATTTATAAAAAATTATATTATAATTCCCGAACCAAGCAACTAAATAAACAAATAATTTATGGCACATAAGAAATCAGGCGGCTCCACAAGTTTGGGCCGGGATTCCAAATCAAAAAGATTAGGCATCAAGAAACACGACGGGGAGCAGGTTAAGGCCGGCATGGTCATTGTCCGACAAAGAGGCTCTAAAGTCAGAGCCGGACAAAACGTCAAAAAGGGCAAAGACGACACTTTGTTTGCCACGAGCAACGGTCTGGTAAAATTCACCTCCCGGAAAATCAGGCGTTTTGACGGCAGTTTAAAACCGGCTAAATTCGTCAGTATCGCCGCTAAAAAATAATTTTAGAAATAAAAACCGTTTTTATTTTTTAAAAAGAACGGTTTTTATTTATTAAACTTTTAAATATTTTCTAACGGCAATGTAACTGCTGGCCACGGTAATGACTACGGCCACCAGTAGTTGAACGCCCACTACCTTAAAAATGTTACGGGTCATTAAAGAAACCAGGCTAGTGCTGTATTCTTTAAAAAAGCCGTCCACGTACGGCTGGAGAAAAGCCAGAACGGGAAACAGGATGGCGGTTAAAATAATTATGGAAATAAAACTGTAAACGATGCCTTCAATCAAAAACGGCGAGCGGATAAAACTGTTGGAAGCGCCGACCAGCTTCATGATGCCGATTTCCTCGCGATGGGTGTAAATGCCCACCTGAATGGTATTAAAGACGACCAGAATGGAAATAAGGACGAACAGCAAACTGACGAACAGGCCGGCCCGCTGAATCTTGGCTGAATATTCGGAAATGCCCTGAACCAAAATTTTGGAATCGGTAAATTCCTTGTCTTCAATGTCCAGAAACTGCGAGTATTCCTTTTTGGAAAGTTCGGCTAAAATAACGGGAAAATCTTCAATTTTGTAAACGTTAAGCCGGAGGCTGCCCAGAAAAGGGTTGGTTTCCAGAGCGTCCAAAGATTGGATGATTAAAGGATTGTCCTGATGCCGTTGTCTGAAGTTTTCCAGGGTCGCTTCCGGATTGATGAATTCCACCTCTTTGACGGCCGAAAGCTTTTTTAGTTCATCAACCAGAACCGCAGCCTGCTCTTCGCTGGCCTCGCCGGTCAAATCAATGTAAACATCGGTTTTGGCCTCCACCACGCTTAAAACATGCCCGGTCATAAAGTTAAAAATCAAGACCGAACTCACGGAAAAAAGCGCCAGAATGACTATGGTAATGGTAGCGACGGACAGCCAAAAATTCCTTAAGAAACTCTGGCCGGCGAATTTTAGGACTCGTCCGAATTCAAGTAAAAACATGGTTTAAAAATTAGGAATTAAAAATTAATTGAAAATTGGAAATTTATAATTGGAAATTATAGAACGTATCTGCCTTTGCTCTGGTCGCTTATTATCTCGCCCTGATCCAGGGTAATTACCCGTCTTTTTAAACTGTTGACCACGTCGCGGTCGTGGGTTACCAGAATGACGGTCGTACCCAGATCGTTTATCTTTTTTAATAAATCAATAATCTCCCTGGCGTTGATGGAATCCAGATTGCCGGTCGGTTCGTCGGCCACCAGCAGTTTAGGCTTATGAACCAGCGACCGGGCAATCACCACCCGCTGCTGTTCCCCGCCGGACAACTGGTAAGGATACCGGCCCTCTTTGCCCTCCAGGCCGACAATCTTAATCACCTGGGGCACGATATGCTCAATTTTGCCGCTGGGCGCGCCGCAGGTCTCTAAAGCAAAAGCCACGTTTTCAAAAACCGTCTTTTTCTTCAACAGCTTAAAGTCCTGAAAAACCACGCCAATCTGCCTTCTTAAATACGGCACCTCCCTTTCCTTGATGTCGGTTATGTCCCAGCCGCCAATCATGATGCGGCCTTCGGAAGGCTTTTCTTCGGCAATTAATAATCTTATCACCGTGGTTTTACCGGTGCCGCTCTGGCCGACAATGGAAACAAACTCGCCGGGCTTAATTTCAAGGCTTACCTTGTTTAAAGCCACGGTATCCGGCTTGTAATATTTTGAAACCTGATGAAATTTAATCATTAATCCTTAATCCTTCCAGCCAGAGGCTGGTCCGCCTTGGGCGGAAATCCTTAATTGTTAACCACTTCAATTCTCACGGGCATTACCCCTCCTTTTAAATTGCCGATGGCCTCAAAAGCCACCTTGTCCAAATCAATAATCCGGCCGGTCCAGAGCTCGGGGCCATAATCGTTAATTGTCACGATAACCGATTTGCCCTGATTTTCTCCGTCGGACTGGTTAGTCACTTTGATTCTGGCGCCTTTGGCAAAATCCCGCGAAGCGGCAAAGTAACCGCCTTGGTAGCCATACCAGCTGGCCTCGCCCACCCATTCGTCCGCTTCTTCAAACACGGCCACTTGAGCGCTGGTTGATTCAAGATTGGCTTTAACCCGCTTGGTCTTTTGATTGTCAAAAGATTCCAGCCGCCGCCACTCGCCCTGCTCATCCAACGAATAAATGCTTTTGGCCTGTTTATTGGTAAGTTCGTAGCTTAAAGTTATCTGATAAGTTTTTTGCTTTTCATATTGACAATGCAGTTCGTTGATTTTATCCAAAGTTGTCTTTTTAACCAGGCCAGTGCCGCGCGAGAGTCCCCAGGGCCGTAAAATGTCTTTGGCGTATTTTTCCTGAAATTTGACGACCGCGTTATGAGTTAAGTTGCCGAAATAACCGGTTAAGGGCAAGTCGGCGAAACCCTCGTACTTATTCAAAAAAATCTGCAATTTTTTTATGTCGGCGGCGGCGCCTTTATTAGCCGAGAGTTCGGCCGTTAAATAGGGCCGGCAAACTTCTTCATACTGAACCTGATTATCGGGGGCCTTAAGGTTAAAAGAATAAATTTCGGAAAGCTTCCGCTTTTCCCCGGAACCGGCGGTGGCCTGATGAAGATTGGCCCCGACCATCGCCAACCGATTTTTCTGTCCTTTGATTTTAAACGTTAAATTGTTCAAAAAGGCCGCCGTTGACGCCAGCTTCCAGATTTTATCGGCGTAATCATAATAATAAACCGTTTTGGCTGGGGCGTAATCGCCCTGATAATGAAGCGTTACGGTGAATTCAGTCTGCCCGCCGGCCTCATCGGCATAAACGTAATATTCGTAAATGTCGCTTAAAGGATTAAGCTGACTTTTCAAAACGTCGGCGTTCTTCTTAAAAAAATAAACGTCAAGCGGCCGGCTAAAAATTTCGTCTGACTTTAGCTCAAAAGTTCCGTCGGTACTGGTAAAAACCAATCCTGAAGAAACCTGGCCAACCTCGTAATGCCGGCTCTCCGCCTTGACAATTGACGGAAAAAATATTAAAAAACTAAAAAAAATTGTTAAAAAATATCTGAATTGCATATTTTACTAATTATACTATAATTATTATCTGGAATTAAGTGAATATCCCCGCGGGTGTAGGGTAGAATATGTCCTTCCCCCGCCAACGCCTCTCGCTTCCCCGCCGAATCGGCGGGTGCGCTCGCGGCTTAGGCGGGCAAGCAAGGATACAAGCGAGATTAGTATAACGGTAGTACGTAAGCTTCCCAAGCTTAAGGCGGGGGTTCAATTCCCCCATCTCGCTCCAGCTTGCAATAGGATATTTGCTTATTTATTATTTTCCGCCATAGGCGGACAGTTTACAAATATATTTAGCCAGGATAGCTCAGTTGGCTAGAGCAATGCTTTCGTAAAGCAGAGGTCGTGGGTTCGAATCCCACTCCTGGCTCCAATCTTATCCCTGATTACTTTTTACTGATTATATCTTAATCAAGCTGATGACCTTGGCTTTTTTTATTTGTTCATCCAGATAATCACCGAAGTTGTCGGTTCTGGCTTTAAAAACGTGCGCCGCGTTAAAATTAACCGTGCCGTCTTCACTAACCACTTTGTCCTTAAGTTTAATAATGTGCAGGCCGTATCTGGTTTCCACCACTTCGCTCACTTCGCCGACGGACATCTCCAAAAGCTGCAGTTCAAATTCCGGCACGGTGTCCCCGATGGTAAACCAACCCAAATCGCCGCCGGCTAAACCGGTGTCGTCATCGTTGATCGATGAGGCGATTTCCTCAAACCGCGCCGGATTATCTTTGATTTCCGCTAAATAACCGGCCAGAGCCTCTTTTAAATCCGCCGACTGGCTGACGGTTTGATAATAATTCTCCTCCAATTTTTGAGCCAGCATTAAAGGCTGTAAAACTTTTTCCAGGTACTGTTCCGGCATCCAGTTGTACAATTCTTTGATTAAATCGGCCGGATTCTCACCGCCCTCTTTGGAGGCTGACAAATAATCCAGCTGCTGCTTAAGCTCTTCGTCGCTAACCTGAATATCGGCGTTTAAAGCCAGTTGCTCCAGAACTTTTTTTTCAGTCAGGCTGTCAATCACCTGCTGTTTTAAATCGTCTGCCTCAAAAGCCGTCCCCTGCCTTAAATAATATCTTTCCAGAGCGTTCAGGTCGTCAAGGTAATCATGAACGTAAATAACCTGGCCGTTGACGTAAGCGGCCGGATAAAAAATGACGCGGCTTAAAGCCCGGGCCGGTTGGCTTTTCCAGCCGCCCAGATAAATGCCCGCGGTTGCCAGAATAAACAAAAAAACAATAAAAATAATTATTGTCTTAATCAAAAATTTTGTTTTAATTTCTGATTTTGATTTTTTGTTTTTAACCAAAGCCGGGGAAATTTTTTCTTCTGTGATTGTCATTAGTATTGATTTTCAAAAAAATAATTCCACCACTTTTGAGGATTGCCCTCGCCGTTGTTTTCCAGAGACAATTTTTGAGCCTTGGCCTGAAGGCCCGGCGTTTCTCCCGCTTCCGGCACGATAATGATTTTCTCGCCCGGCTTTCTTAAATTCAACTTGGTCCTGGCTTCGTTCTCCACGAAATCCAAACTCTTAAAATAATCTATTAAACTGGTAAGCTCCGTATTTTTGCCCGCCAGGCCGTCCATTTCCGACTGCAGCTTATCAATGTCGTTCTGCAAATCCTTCCGGTTGATTAATTCCTTGGCCAGATTAAAGGAAAAAAAGATTAAGATGAAAAGGCTGATAAAAAACAACGTCCTGGAGGACAAAAGCCGGCCGCCGATTGATTTTCCGCCTCTAGAAGCCATAATTAAGCAGGGTAAATTATACCACAAACCGGTGATTTAGACTAATTAGATTTGATTTTTA
>Ga0208373_1000657_pt1 | contig 55884 bp, 50 predicted proteins | sample RifOxyC2_FD_184036 | JGI IMG/M metagenome (GOLD analysis project Ga0208373, IMG submission 184036) | Soil microbial communities from Rifle, Colorado - Rifle Oxygen_injection C2 (SPAdes) | ecosystem: Environmental > Terrestrial > Deep subsurface > Rock core/Sediment | place: Rifle, Colorado...
CTTCCATAACCCCGGTCAGGCTTTCGCGGGCCAGACTGGGGTTATGGAAGCCGTCCGAGTTCTCGGCGGTCCAGTATTCCCACAGAACATGAGCCTCTTCGTGCCTCTCACGGGCCTCGTCGAGCACCGACGAGGCAATGCCCATGCGCTGGGCGGCGGCATAGGCGTCGATCAACTGGCCGAGCCAGTACTCTGATTTGCGCATTTTGCCCTTGGTGTAGTTGATGATCGACTCGATTTCGTAGAGTTTTTTCTCAACCGTGCTGTCCTTGTGACAGCCGAGACAGGAGGCCTTGACGGTAAGTTTGGGCTTGACCACACCGTGGGTCGAGAACATCTTGCCGTCCTTGCCCTTCTGTTTGGGCATGTGGCACTGGTGACACTGCACGCCGGCCCTGTCGTGTACGCTGCCGGCATAAGTCTCTGCTTCAGGATGCTGGAACTTGATCAGCCGGGCGCCGGTCACGGCGTGCTTGAAGTCAAAGAAATCGAGTGCCTTGTAATGCTGTAGCAACTGTAGAGCGTTCTTGAGCGGGAAGTGGTTGGTGCGCTGGTCGGTATAGGTGACCGGCTTGCCGTCGCTCCATTGGGTTCCGGTGCCGCAGGCATATTCGACGTGGCACTGGGCGCACATCATGCGCGAATCGGTTTTTCCCATAACACCGATCTTGCGGAAGTCGTCGCGGAAGGAGATTACTTTCAGATCGGTCTTGCCGCCTTTGGCAAAAAAATTGTCCCTGACGTCACGCTCGATAGCCTGGATCAGGCCGTCGCGCACCACGCGGGGCTGGGCGCCGTGCGGGTCGTGGCAGTGTATGCAGCCGACCGGGTTGTTGGTGTCCTTGGCGACATCCACAATGCCGGAGGTGCGGTCCCACTTGGCTTTTGGATCCTTGTCGCCCATGAACTTCCACTTCAGGATGTGGTCGGATGTCTTGCACTGGATGCAGGTCGGATTGCCGGCCATGCCGGTTTCTTTCAGCTTGTAATCGACGCCCTTGTCGGTCAGCACGTCCCAGGTCTTGCCGGTTTTATCAATACCCTTCCAGCCATCCTTGAACTGGAAACGGCCGCCCTGGAAACGATCCACTACAAACTGGTCGATGACCATGAAGGCATGACCGCGCGGCTCATTGTGCTCAATAGTAAATCCGTAAGGCGCCAGCAGCTTGTCCTGCATGGGCGAACGGCCGGATGGAACCCCCTTTTCCTTATGGGCGCCGCCATCGCGGGTTACTTTGTAGAAACTTTCCATTTGATTTTTATGGCATTTGCCGCACAGTTGCTGGTCGATGATCGTGACCGGCTTTTCCTTCTCCGGATCGTCCATGTGGGCATCAAACTTGTCATGACAGGTGGTGCAGGCAAGTTTGGCGTGCTTCGAGCCCTCCTTGAGGATCTTGACATCGTCGTGACACTCGTAACATTTTGCCCTGCCGTCGTTGACCATTTTTGCTGCCGGCTTTTCCTTGGCAGCGGTCGTCATGGCGGGGATTGACAATACGGCAACTGCCCAGATGATGGCCGCAGCAACGGCCGGAGTCCTCTTCAGCATGGTGTTTCTCCTTTCTGTGGTTGTTGCTCTTTAGTTCCTTTGGGTCCGTGTTTCAAGTTTGTTTTTATGGCGTTCATCATGAGCCTGCATCCTGACCGTCTTTGGGGATTATCTGAAAGACATTATTCACAGGCCCCACGACTGTTACAGAGCTGCGACCTTCCGATCGAATCTCCTTATCCGCGCGTTGGAGCAGCGCCAGGGGCGGCACGGTAATGGTTTCGCACTTTCTTGGCCTGCAGGATGAATGCCGCTCCGGCAGTGAAGGCCACCATCAATCCCAGAATGATCATGAGCCGCAACCAGGGTTCGCCCTGTGCCTGCCGGTCTCGAACCAGTACAATCAATGTCCGCACCCATTCGGCGGCTCCAAGCAGCAGGAACAGCTGCACGAGCCACAACGCCCATATGCGGCGGACGAAGAGGATCAGTGGAATGATGAGACAGAGCATTGCGAGAATCATCAGGCCGGTCCGCAGGAAATGGGCGGCCAGTACCAGAAAGGAAAACAGCATCGGGATGAGGCAAACGAACAGCATCGGTATCCTTTCTTGGAGAAGAACCGCTTTTATGTAAAATGATGGTGTTCATAGTCCTGTAAAAGCAAATAGCTTGCCAATCGCCGAAAATAATCGGAATGTTTGATTCATCCTTGTAATCAAACATTCTTTTTCTGGGTGACATTTTGTTGTTTTCGGGAAACTATACGCCCGACCACCCGAAAAAGCAAACTCGATAATTTGCATGTTTCGATTACAATTCAATAGCATTAAGTGATGCTCGCCAATAGCGACTCGTATTTCAACGTATTACTAATTCCTTCCCTTTCAGGGAAGTTAAATGGTAAATAATGAAACAGAGCGGCTGCGTCAAATGTTTTTAGAATGCAGGGACGCTGTCGAGCTGTTAAAAGATCGTCGGATTGATAGCGTGTTTTTCCGATTACGCCTTCCGAACGTCTTATGGAACAGCCGCTTTGGCGCAGCATTATCCGTCAAGAAAGAAGGAAATTATTTTGAACAAATACGATTTCGATGCAATCATTGAACGCCGTCATACCAATTCGGTGAAGTGGGACACCAATGGGAATGAAAATATACTGCCTATGTGGGTGGCGGACATGGACTTTGCCGCACCGCCGCCGGTTGTCGAGGCTATTAAAAAAAGAGCGGAATCAGGAATATTTGGTTATACCTTTGCCCCCGAAAGTTATCATGAAGCTGTTGGCGAATGGTTGCGCAAACGCCATAACATGGAAGTAAAAGCGGAATGGATTAAATTCGGCCCCGGAGTCGTTCCCGCGCTCAATATGCTTATTCGCGCTTACACGGAGCCGGGCGATAAGGTTATCATCCAGAAACCTGTTTATTATCCGTTCTTTTCTGCAATCGAGAATAATCATCGTCAGATAGCGGACAACCCCTTGAAATTTGCTGATGGGCAGTACTCCATGGATTTTGATGATCTTGAAAGCAAGGCCAAAGATCCCCAAGCGAAGGTTTTGCTTCTTTGCAGTCCCCACAATCCGGTGGGCAGGGTCTGGACCAGGGCGGAGCTGACAACTTTGGGAGATATTTGTCTGCGCAATGGGGTAATTGTAATTGCTGATGAGATTCACCAGGATTTAATATACAGGGGGCATCGGCATACCGTTTTTGCAACAATCAATGAAGCTTTTGCCCAAAATTCCGTTACCTGCACCGCCCCGAGCAAGACCTTCAATCTGGCCGGGCTGCAGACTTCGTCAATCATTATTCCCAATGAAAGGTTGCGGGCGCTTTACGCTGCCGTTTTAGAGAGTAATTCTTTAACGCGCCCCAATATTTTCGGCATGGTTGCCCTGGAGGCCGCTTACCGGTATGGCGAAGAGTGGCTCGAACAACTGCTTGATTATCTGCAAGGCAACCGGGATTATTTAATGGATTTCGTGGCACAAAAGATGCCTCAAATTAAGGTTATTAAACCACAGGGCACCTACTTGGCATGGATGGATTTTCGCGAGCTGGGGTTCAGAGGCAAAGCATTGGAAAATTTCATGCTTAATAAGGCAAATTTGTGGTTAGACGAAGGGTATATTTTTGGAAACGCCGGCGATGGTTTTGAAAGAATCAACATCGCCTGCCCGCGGGCAACTCTGGCCAAGGCTTTAAATCAATTAAATTCAGCTGTCTTTTCTGGCTTGGCTGTGCAGTATGAATAACTGTTGGAGAAATTTGAAGGAATGAAATTATTTGGCGGCTGGTTTAAATATGGCTGGAGGAACCAATTATGGAAAATCGGGATGCGCTCTTGGATGAAATTTATGAGACAGCAATTCAAAATGACATGACCTATTTTGGTTGAACTCAATCCGTTCTTGCAGCTTTGCAGGAAAAAATGGGCGTGGGCAGCGCCGAGGTTTTTAAAGCCGGAAGCGCTCTGGCCGGCGGAGTGGCGAGAAGAGGCGAAACGTGCGGCGCTCTCACCGGCGCGATCATGGCGCTTTGCTCGGTCGTTGGCCGGGAGAGGCTCGAGGATAGAGAGCAGTACGGAAAAGCGATGGAAGAGGCCGGTCGGCTGTACGATAGGTTCGAGAAAGAAGTCGGCAACACGCTTTGTGCAGAGATCCACAAGAAACGGTTTGGCAAGGTATATCATCTCAACGTCCCGGAGGAGCGGACAGCCTTTCACGATGCGGGCGGGCACAGCCGGACTGGATGCCCGCAGGTTTGCGGGATTGCCGCAAGGATTGTCGCGGAGGTCATTCTCGATAAACGTTCCGTCTGAAATGTTTCCCGGCACGGAAATCTGTTTCGGACGTCCCGCGCCTGTCCCTTATTCAGGGGGTAAGCTATTTTTCGTGTAATGGCAGTAGCTGAGGTAGCCCCCGGATGTGCCTCCATGTCCGGAAAGAGGCGTTATTTCGAACCCGGACATGCTTCTGACCGGTTCGCGGGCCAAGCCAAACTCACCTTCTGCAGTTGCTAAAAAATAGTTCTGCTATTTCAGACAGATATATGCCTTGAAAAAGTTCTTGGCACCACACATTGTCAAAGATCCTTCATTCCAGCCTGGCTCTTGTAGCCGTTCATAAAGTGCCCGTTAGTGGCACTTTAATCGCCCAGAATCGACGATCACCACAGTTTTTCATTTTCTATTATTTCCATCTCCACCATCTTTTTTTATTGAACAGGGCCTCATACTTTTCATCACTGCTCATCGTATGGATGTAGAGATTTCTTTGAACCGTTGCTGTCCTTCCATCCTGATACTTGATCACCGTTTCGACCGTTATGTTCTCTTGGTCGCCATAGATGGCATCAATCTCTCTCTTATATTTTTCGCTAATAAATCCACGTCTTATCTTCTGAGTTCTAGTGAGCTCCTGATCGTCTGCGTCCAATTCTTTATATAAAAGAATAATTTTATGGATTTGCATCTCCTTGGGCAATGTTTTGTTAACTCTATAAACCTCCTTCTCAATTAACTGATACACCTCCTTTTGGGAAGAAAGATCGGAATAGGTGGTATAAGGTATACCATGGTCCTCAGCCCATTTCCCTGTGTGTTTGAAATCAATGGATAACATAGCGCCAATAAAAGGTTTTTGCTGGCCTATGACGACTGCTTCTACAATGTAAGGACAAAACTTGAGTTTATTTTCAATAAACAAGGGGGAAAACTTTGTCCCATCCGTCAGGTACATGAGATCCTTGACCCGATCGATACAAACGAGGTGCCCATCTTTTGTAAAATATCCTGCATCCCCTGAATGCAACCACCCATCTTTTAATGCTTCAACAGTAGCCTCAGGATTTTTCCAATATCCCAGGAATAAAGCTGGACTCCTCGAAAGGATTTCACCCTCTTCGGATATCTTTATATCTGTCTCAGGAAGGGGTAAGCCCACTGTGTCGTATTTGACATCCCCGGTGCGATGAATCGTTGATATTCCTGAGATTTCGGTCTGGCCATAGATCTGTTTCAATTCGATACCAAGGGCATGAAAAAACCTGAAGACATCAGGTCCTAACAAAGCTCCACCTGTTGTGGCGCTCCTGATTTTTGAAAAACCCAGACGATCCTTCAATGCCCGAAAAACGGTAATATAGGCCAAAAAGTACATCCCCTTCCAGTACCAAGGGGGCTTTATCTTTCCAAATTTGAAATCGGCCCACTGATATCCAATGGGCAAGGATAAATTGTATATCCATCGTTTGAAAATTGATGCATCACTAATTTTGACCATGATGGAACGAGACAAACCCTCCCAGATCCTGGGCGGGGAAAAGATGAAGTGGGGGCCTATTTCGTAAAGATCTTCCATCGCTGTCTCGGGCTTCTCCGGGAAATTAACTGTAAACCCAATAAAGAGGGCGGTAGAGACAGCGAGCATCTGCTCGCCCACCCAGGGCAAAGGCAGAAAGGATACAAACTCATCCTCTTCGAATTTGGGATCAACCTGATTCAAATTTTGGGCCATGGTGATCATATTTTTATGGGTCAAGATCGATCCTTTGGGGAATCCTGTCGTTCCCGACGTATAAGCGATAAGGGCAATATCTTCCCTCTTTAAATTTTGAACCATAGCCTCAAAATATAGAGGGTTGGAACGTGTGCTCTCTCTCCCCATCTTTTCCACATCAGAAAAACTTATGAGAAGAGGATCATCATAGCTTCTCATGCCTTTCAGATCAGCATAGATTAATTTGACCACTTTAGGAATTTGTTCTTTCAATGCTAATATCTTATCGCACTGCTCCTGATCCTCGGCCATCACCACAGTCGCCTCGGACTGATTTATCACATAGACAACCTCCGTAAGAATCGAGTCCTGATAGATTCCTAAAGGGATTCCTCCGACGGATTGTGCAGCCAGTTCGGCCCACACCCACTCCGGACGATTATCTCCAATGATGGCTAACTTGTCCCCTTTCTGAAACCCCAAACACGCAAGCCCCAGACTAAAGTTTTTTACATGTTCATAGTAGTCTTGCCAGGAATATTCTTGCCAGATTCCAAATTCCTTCTCCCGCAAGGCGATTTTTCTCGCCCCGAATTTTTCCTTGTTACGAATTAACAGGGCAGGTAAAGTAACTGATTCCATCGACCGCTCCTCTCATGATGCCTGCTGCCTTGAATAGGTGAGCTCTTCCTTGCCAAGATAGGCATCGATCACCTGGGGGTTCTTCCTGATCTCCATAGGTAGTCCCTCGGCGATTTTTTCCCCAAAGTTAAGAACACAAACTGTATCAGAAATGTCCATGACTACACCCATGTCATGCTCAATTAAGACGATAGTCGTTCCCCATTCTTCATTCACATCGAGGATGAAACGGGCCATATCCTCTGTCTCTTCAAGATTCATACCCGCCATGGGTTCGTCGAGCAACATTAATTTGGGCCTCATCGCCAAGGCTCGGCCCAACTCAACTCGTTTTTGCAACCCATAGGGAAGTGCCCCCACCACTTTTTTTCTTATAGCCTCGATCTCTAGGAGATCAATAATCTTTTCTTCTATCTCTTCCCGAAGGCGCATCTCTTCCCTGTGGGCCTTGCCGATATATGCCAGAGCTGAAAAGACGCCTGTTTTGAGGCGTGCGTGAGCTCCAAGCTTGATATTGTCAATAACGGTCAGTCCCTTAAATAGTTCGGTCCCTTGAAAGGTCCTTGCGATACCTAACTCGGCAATTTGATGGGAGTATCGTTTCGTCAATTCATGCCCTTCAAAAAAAATTCTTCCTTCATCCACTTTATAGAACCGATTAATACAATTCATTAAACATGTTTTCCCTGCGCCATTGGGTCCTATAATAGAAAATATCTGGCCCTTCTTAATCTGGATGTTGATCGATGTTAGGGACTGTACTTTCCCGAAGGATAGACTTACCTTTTCAATGATTAGCTGAACATCCTGTTGATCATTCATGAATCAATCCTTCTATCTATTAGCGGAAGGTTTATTCACACCTTCTTCTATCTTCGATCCTCTTATGGGTTGGCAACAGTGTGCCCCGTGGGATGAACTCAACCTTGGCGCCCAACCTGAAGATCCCCTTGAACTTAGATGCAATCTTGGTTTTCATCCACTCTCTATCGATCCCCATAGATTCCAATTCAATCTGTAACTCCATTTCGTCTTTTCCGTTGATTCGATCGACAATCAACTGATAATCACAAACCTCAGGAAAAGAGCCGATCACTTCTTCCAATTGATGGGGGTGAATAAACATCGCCTTCACTTTAGTCGATTCATCGGCCCGGCCTACAATCTTCCCCAAACGTGGAGCAGTTCTCCCACAATTGCAGGGGCCATCTTTGATGAAAGAGAGGTCCCCTGTGGCAAATCGAATGAGCGGGTATATTGGGTTAAAGTTCGTTACCACAATCTCTCCCACCTCCCCCTGTGGGACCGTCTTTTTCGAGATCGGGTCGAGAAGCTCAACGATGACATCCGTAGAAAAATGCATTCCTGCTTTCTCACTGCATTCATAGGCAACAGACCCCGTGTCCGCAGTCATATAGCCCTGTTTGACCCTGATGCCACACCGCTCTTCCATTTCGTTGCGCATCATTTCTGTCAACATATCTCCAGACGTAAAAGCCACCTCATAGCCAAGATGTGTCCGAGGATTGTAACCCAGCTCTTCTGCCCTACGGGTGAGAGAAAGCAAAAATCCGGCCGGTCCAGTATATCCAGTAAGGGGTAAATTTTTCAGTACCTCAATCTGATTTTCAATGTTGCCAACGCCTGTTGGAATGACGACACAGCCCAAATTTCCCAAAGCCTCGTCAAAAATAGTACCGGCCGGAGTCATATGGTAAGAAAAAGCATTCTGAACAACATCGCCTTTTCTAAATCCTGCGGAGTAAAAAGCCTCTTCCATTCTCCAGGGATCCTTTTCGTTGCCATGAGGATCATAGGTAGGTCCTGGGGAGATATAGATCCTTCTCAATTGTTGGACAGGTGTGTTCGCCATGCCTCCAAAGGGCAGATCTTTTTTTTGTATCTTTGGAAGGTCCGATTTCTTAAGAACGGGCAATTTTTCAAGATCATGAACAGTCTGAATATCAGAGGGGTTGAGCCCGATGCGATTCAATCTTTCCTTAACTGCTTTGCAGCAATTGTAGGCATGAGCCACAACATCTCTTAACCGAGCGTTCAAATAGGCCTCTCGCTCACTCAAACCTATAATCTCCTTTTTATGATAAATTCCCTCTGATCGGTTGACCACGATCGCCTCCTTTTCAATTATACGTTTATGCCCCTCAATGATGAAGGGCATAAACGCCCATTTTTACATGATCTCACTTCTCCGCTTTGATCCAGCTCGAGATGGAATCAAAAGTACCCTTACCCGGATTTGCAATCGAGAGTTTAAACTCATAGGACCCCATGTGATCCGTGGAGGTAAAGGTGATGGGTCTCGAAATCCCATCGGTAGAAAAGTTTCTAAATGTTTCCAAGGCATCTTTTAACCCCTCTCCGGTCAATTTATCTCCAGCCCTTTTTATCCCCTCTGTTATTATCATCCCATAAAGCCAACCGTAGACATACTGTAAATCGATTACCTTTTTCTCTGGATGATACCTTTTATTGTAGTCCCAAATTTTCTTTATCCCGGGGACATCAGTCTCATGGCCGTAGGAGCAAGGTGCGGCGACAATCAAACCTTTTCCAGCATCACCCAGAAGTTTGAGCAATGAGTAATCTCCCAGGAAAGAGAACCCCATAATAGTCGTCTCAAGTCCCACTTTCTTGGCATCTTTAATGAAGACGGATGCGGGTTTGGGTGTTAGAACCACAATAGTATAGTCGGGTTTAGCTTTCTTTAGAGTCAATGCCTGGGAAACAGCCTCAGTCGCTGACTGGCTGATAATTTGCTCATCGACAAGCTCTAATCCTATTTTTTCTGCATAGTTTCGCTCTTTAATGTACCTGATCGGGGCTCGTCCGTACTCAGCGTCAGAGTAAACATAGGCAACTCGCACCTTCCGTCCCTTCTCAATGGGTTTACTATTCGCATATTGGAGCATGCCCATGATTTGATGCTCATAGCTGATCATGTGGGAAAAATTATAAGGAGCATATGGCTGGGTTTGGTCTAGTGCAAAGGTAGTAAACTGTGGGACTTTATCTTTATTAATCAATGGAATTCGAGCTTTGGAATCTCCTGTTCCCCACCCAATGAGAGCAATGATTTTGTGCTCCGTCACCAACCTCTTATAAGCGGCCATGGCTTGAGGAAGCTTGTATGCATAATCGATTGGTATGTATTCAATCAGTCTTCCATTTATTCCACCCTCCTTATTGATCTTGTCAAAATAGTCCGCTACTCCCTCGGCATAAGGTACGCCAATGTCATTGGTTGGACCTGTCAGATCGACAATGCCACCGATTTTGATCGTTTCTTTGCCATATACAAGGGTGCCGGGGAAGACAAAGATCAAAACCACTATCCCTAACATGCCTAAAACCCATAAACGCTTTCGTCTTTCCATCTTTCTTACTCCTTTCTTTTAAAAGTTGTTTGCCCCACTCTTCTATTTTACAACACAGAAAGAACCCGCTCATCCTTTTTATCGTTTTCTTATTGCTTATTTATCTAAAGGAGAAAGGCCATAGCTTCCAATAGTCTCTGGTTCTTCTCCATATCTCAGAGAGACCATCTGGTTCAAAAATGAGGAAAAGGATGATCGTGACACCGAAAACCAATCCTTTGATTGCGGAGATCAAGGTGGTAATATCTCCGAAGGTGCTTTTTAACAAGATACCTACAGTCGTCAGCAATTCGGGAATGAGGATCATAAAGATGACGCCAAACACAGTACCTATAATACTTCCCAGACCGCCAACAATGATCATTGCGAGATAGTCAATCGATAAGACGATGGTAAAATGTTCTGGGGAGATGATGTTAGTATAGTAACCCCATAAGCTCCCGGCAACCCCGGCATAAAAGGAACTGATACTAAAGGCCAGAAGCTTGTACCTGAAGATATTCACCCCAATGAGCTCTGCAGAGATATCCCTATCCCTGATGGCGATAAATGCTCTTCCTACTCTGGTTCTGAAAAGATTTCTTCCCGATACAACCGCCGCCAGGGCAAATCCAAGAAGAAGGTAGTAGAATTTTTTATCATTATCAAAAACGAATCCAAACAGACTCGGTGAGGGGACATACATACCTGCGACACCATTAGTCAATCCTTCCCAGTGGACAATGGTATATTCTATAATGACTTGTGCGGCCAAGGTGGCGATGGCCAAATATAGTCCTTTGATCCTCAGGGAAGGGATACCAAAGATCATTCCAATGAAGGCTGCAATAAAACCTGCAATGGGCAAGGCGACCCAGAAGGGAAGTCCCAATTTGTTGGTAAGAATGGCGGAGGCATAAGCCCCGACTGCAACAAATGCACCGTGTCCTATAGAGATTTGACCGGTGAATCCCGTGAGGATACTGAGACCGATTGCTCCAACAGTAAAGATAAAGATAGTATTAGTGACATAGAGAATGTAATCCTTAGCAAGTAACGGCAATATAAGGAGAAACAAGACGAAGACAATTAACCAGGACCTGCTCCAGATGGTCTTGAATATTCGTTCATCGGTCTTATACTTGATATGAAACAATCCGCAAGGCATTCTCCACCTTCCTTTCCCTTAAAGATTTTCTCTACAATCGTTCAATTTTTTTCTTTCCAAAGAGACCGTAGGGCTTGATCATCAACACGACAAGCAGAAATATAAAGGGTACCACATCTTTTGCCCCACCGCCAAAGACAGGATCGAGATACCCTCCAGCAAGGTTTTCAAGGATTCCAATAAAAAAACCGCCAACGATGGCCCCAAGAATACTGTCCAGTCCTCCCAAAATGACGCAGGGAAAGACCTTAAGCCCCATAGTGGCAAGAGCGTTGTTTATTCCGTTAATATTTCCTAAGATGATTCCGCCAATGGCGGAGACGATCGCGGAGATGGCCCAGGATAATGCAAAAATTCTCTTGATGTTTATCCCTAAACTTTGGGCAATCTGCTGATCAAAGGCAGTGACGCGCATGGCTATGCCCGCTGCGCTGAATTTGAAAAAAAGGGCAAAAAGGGCCACACAGATTATGGCAAAGATCAGACTATAGATGTGAATTTCAGCGATGAAAAGACCAAAGAAACGTATCGGCTCCTCAGAAAAGATTTGAGGGAAAACCCTGGTCTCAGTGCCCCAGGCGATCTGAATGAGGCTCTTGAGTGCCATGGAGAGTGCGATGGTCATCATGATAACAGAGATAGTATGTTCTCCGATCATTGGCCTGAGGATGACCCGTTCCAACAGGACGGCTAGGATAAATGAAGAGGCCAAAGTCAGGAAGAAAGCCCAGAAAAATGGGATCCGCAGTGCTACGATGAGTGCCAAACAGACATAGGCCCCGAACATCAACAATTCACCTTGGGCAAAATTGAGGATGCTCGTCGCTTTATAGATCAGTACGAATCCCAGGGCGACCAAGGCATAGACGCTGCCAAGAACCAAACCGGTTAAAAATAGTTGAGCAAAAAAAGCGCTGTTCTCACCCATTGAATCTTCCCTTCATAAAAACCAACTTCTTAGGTTAACCACCTTTTTCTTCTTTTATAATGTTTCACATCACGATAGTTTTTTGCCTTGCCGACCTCGCTTAAACCAAGGTAGAATTCTTTAACATCTGCATTCCCCATCAATTTTTCTACGGTATCGTCGAGAACGATTCGACCATTCTCCATCACGTACCCGTGGTACGCCACGGAAAGTGCTAACCGTGCATTCTGTTCTACAAGAAGAATAGAGACGTTTTGTTCCATGTTAATTTTCTTAATAATCTCAAAGATCTCTCCCACAAGAAGGGGACTGAGTCCCATAGAGGGCTCATCAAGCAATAAGAGTTTTGGTCGAGACATCAGTGCTCTTCCAAGGACGAGCATCTGCTGCTCTCCTCCACTAATATATCCCGCCATGACTTTTCGGCGCTCTGTGAGCCGAGGGAAAAAGTGGTAGACCATCTCCAGATCTTCCTTCCTCTTCTTTCTGTTTAGTTGAGTATGTGCCCCGGCCAGAAGATTTTCTTCTGCTGTCATATCCTCAACGACCCTTCTGCCCTCCATCACTTGAAAAATTCCCATTCGGACGATCTCTTCCGAATATTTTTTATCAATTCGCTCTCCATAAAATTCAATGGACCCAGCGGTCACTTCTCCATCTTCTGACTTGAGAATCCCGGAGATGGCTTTCAATGTTGTCGTCTTTCCAGCTCCGTTGTTACCAAGAATGGTGACGATCTTACCCTCCTCAACCTCCAAGGACATACCCTTCAGAACAAGAATGACATCCTTGTAGACCACTTCAATATTATTGACCTGTAGTATGGAAGCCATAAGACTCGATCCCCTCGATTACAAAAAAGCACCTTATGAACATAAACGATATGCCATGTTTTTAAACCTCATGGAGTTCCCTCGGAGTAAGGGTGAGAAGCTCAGCCCCTTCAGAGGTCATCAATAGGGTATCCTCCAACTTCACAACCTCCCCAAGCCCACCGGTCATCTCCATTTCGAGAGCAAAGATCATCCCTTCCTCAATCGTCTCGCTACTATTTTGGCCCAGCATGGGGGGTTCGTTTAACTCCAGACCGACGCCATGGCCGATGAAAGGAACCTTCTTGTGGTTTTTCCCTAACCGCATGAAGAAAGCTTCAAGACGGAGTTCATTGGCAAAACCGACTGCTGTCTCATAGGCATCCGCGCATCGGATTCCTGGTCTTAGCACCTTGAGCATCCGATCAGCAATCTCCTTTACTCCTTGATAGAGAGTTCTACAGGCTTCCGGCGCTTTTCCAATGACATAAGTCCTGCTCTGATCGCAGTGATAACCTTGATAGTAAGTTGGAATATCCACGACGATCATCTCTCCCCTTCTTATTTTCTTTAATGATGCACCAAGAGGGAGCGAATGACCCAAACCAACTCCGCTGATCGATTGGACCTTGCCCGCAATTTTCGATAGATTTTCACCTGATGCAAGGACACCTTGACCCATGGAAAAGTCAAACTGGCGGATAAAATAGAATCCTTCATGTCCGCTCCTTCGATAGGTATTTTCTAGTTCTGCCGACAGTTCGAGTTCCGTCATCCCGTCATGAAGGACCTCAAGGACCCTTGCGTGACCCTGATGGACAATTCGGCAAGACTCTCTCGTATTTTCCACCTCTGTTGCATCTTTGATCTTCCTCTGGCTAAAAATAATTTCCGATATATCGGTTATGGTAAATTGGGGCAGTATTTCAGATACGCGGAGATATAAAGCTGTCGGTAGGATATCCAGTTCCATCCCCAGACGACCACTCTCGATCCCCCATCTCTTCAATTTCTCCTTTACATCTCCATACCCATTGCCTGAACTCACTTGATCAGGCTGAAGCCAGGTTTCTTCTATTGCAGAGTCAAAACCACAGGTCACAATCAAATGATAATCGTCTGGTGTAATGGCCAGGACGGAAGGCTGAGTTGTTCCCGTATAATAGAAGACAGACCTGGAATAGTTGAGCAACAGGAGATCAATCCCTGCCCCGGCCATTCTTTCTTGAAGAACAGTGAGCCTCTTCATGGGATTGAAGGGTCGAACGCCCATCTTGACACCGTTCACTTTGCACAACCATCCTTTCCTGCTTGTGCTGTTCCACAGGTAAGTTCGGCAGATAAACTATGTCCTGGTTTAATGTCGCCGCACCCACAGCGAGTAAAAAAAACCACGATGTCTTTGAGAGAAGATCCTGGTCCGAAAACCTCGGCTATTCCTTTTTCTTTTAAAGGGAGAATATCATCCTGCGGAATGGTGCCGCCCAGAACCACGGGCATGTTGGCTATGCCGTTTTGGCGTAGCCCTTCCACCACCATGGGGGCCAAGACCATTTGATTCCCGGAGAGGGTGCTCAGCCCTACCACGTCCGGGTCTTCCTGAATCACGGCACGCACGATAGCCTCAGGCATCTGATTGCCCAGGTAGATAACCTCCATGCCTGCCTCACGCAGAGCCCTGATCACAATCACACTGCCCCGCCAATGAGCGTCCAACCCCAGCCGGGCGAAGATTACTCTTATCTTATGTTTCATACAAGCCTCTTTGCTTAAAACAGTGGGGGATTCCACTTTCCATAAAAATCCCTGATGGTCCGACTTATTTCCCCTTCGCTCACTCGGGCTTTGACAGATTCAACGATCACTTCCATCAGGTTGCCGTCGCGTTCGCAGCAGCGGTTTATATCGTCCAGTGCTTTCTGCGCTTGGTCCGCGCTCCGCTCGACCCGTAGGCGTTTTAGCTTCGCTTCCTGCACAGCCAGAGTTTCCGGGGTGGCGAATATTTCTGCCTTGTATGGCTCTTCGCTCAGGCGGTGGCAGTTAACTCCGACTACCGGCATTTCACCGCTTTCCACCGCTTTCTGATAGTCGTATGCCGAATCGGAAATGGCTCTATGGATCCAGCCGTCCTCAACGGTCTTGACGATCCCCCCGCGGGAATCTACCTCTTCAAGTAACCCGACTATGCGTTTTTCCATCTCATTGGTCAGATTTTCCATAAAATAAGACCCAGCCAGAGGATCAATCGTGTGAGTGATCCTGGTTTCAAGTTGCAGAATCTGCTGGGTCCGCAGGGCAGTCAGCGAAGACAGTTCCGTGGGGGTGCACAAGGCTTCGTCGAAACCGTCCACGTGGACAGACTGAGCTCCTCCCAGGGCAGCGGACAGGGCATGGTAGGCGGACCGCACAATATTGTTGAGTGGCTGTTGAGCGGTCAGGGCCACACCAGCGGTTTGCACGTGAAAGCGCAGGGCTTGGGAACGGGGATTTTCAGGCTTGAACCTGTCCCGGATTAACCTCGACCAAAGCCTGCGCGCCGCCCGGTATTTGCATATCTCCTCGAAAAAGTCGTTATGAGCGGAAAAGAAAAAACTAAGTCGCGGAGCAAAATCATCGATCTTCAGGCCCCGTCTCAGCATTTCCTCGATACATGCCAAGGCGTTGGCCATGACGAAAGCTATTTCCTGAAAAGCGTTGCAGCCGGCTTCGCGGTAGTTGTAACCGGCAAAGCTGACGGGGTTCCACCGTCCGGCGTTGCGGGCACAGAATTCGATGGCGTCGCAGCTCAGCTTGAAAGCAACCCGTGGCGGCGATACATCCGGCGCGATCGACATCACGGTTTCCATCAGAAAATCATTTTGGCTGGTCCCGGTCAGATGTTCAAGTGGGACGTTGCGGGTCTGAGCGTTGGCGAAGAACATGGACTGCACGGAAATGTTGCATATAGGCTGGCAGGTGACCAGCGAAATGCTGACTTGGTCGATGGGAATGCCTTTGAACAGGGTAGCCATGTCCTCAATGGTATCCACGGCCACGCCGCCACGCCCGACATCGCCAAAGGCCACCGGGTCATCGGAATCGTAGCCGCGCAGGGTCGGATAGTCGAAGACTCCGTTGATACCCTCGGCGCCGGCCTCGAGCAGAAAACGGTAGCGCTTGTTTGTCTCTTCCGGCGGGCCGTACCCAGCCAACTGGCGCCTGGTCCATGTACTGCCGCGGTACATGGTCGGATAAACACCCCGGATGAAAGGCGGCTCGCCCGGGAACCCCAAATCCTGCAAATAATCCATGTTCGGGGTTGAAGCCGGCGTGTACAGCGGCGAAACCGTCAGTCCGGACAGTGTGGTGAATTCATCCAGGCGCTCCCTTTCCTGTGGGTATTTTTTGCACCAGCCATCTTCTGCCTTTTCTATTTCGGTCAGGGCCTCGTTTCGGTAGAGGCTGCCTTTTTCGGACCGGTTATCTGCCATGAATCCTCCTATTATACTTGGTATTACTTATGCGGGTCCCTTGCAAGTAGGTGACTATTTCCTGTGTATCCGCCCCCGGAGTAAAAATCTTCCCGATGCCAAGGGCTTCCAGGGGCGCCCAGTCCTTCTTGGGGATGGTGCCGCCGCCGAAAACGAGGATGTCGCTTACGCCCTTTTCCTTGAGTAGCGCCATGACCCGGGGGAAGATGGTGTTGTGCGCGCCGGAAAGGATGCTTAGCCCTATGGCGTCCACGTCTTCGTCAATGGCCGTGTTGACGATCAGCTCCGGGGTCTGGTGGAGACCGGAATAGATAACTTCCATGCCGGCGTTACTCAAAGCCCTGGCTACCACCTTGGCCCCCCGGTCATGTCCGTCAAGGCCTGGTTTGGCGATCAGAATCCGCAATGTCTTCTGATGACTCATGTGACCGTCCTTTCCTTGCTCAGAATAAGGCCTTTTCGCGATAGACGCCGAAAACTTCGCCCATGTGGCCAATGGCTTCGCCCATGGTCATGCCGGCCTTGACGGCTGATATCAGCGTGTGCATGACGTTTTCTCCGCTCGCGCAGACCGCCCGAAGTTGCTCGCCCTTGATCTTCAACAGGTGCTGGTCTCTGTCTGCCTTGAATTTTTTCAGCGCGGTGACCTTATTCTTCTCGAATTCCGGGTCCACTTCGCGAAGCTGAAATTCGGTCTCTTGATCGTCAGCGTCATTGTATTTGTTCAGACCGACGATGATGCGTTCGCCTCTTTCCAAGGATCGCTGGTAGCGGAAAGCCGATTCGGCGAGTTCCCTCTGGAAATATCCGTTTTCAATACCGGCAGTGACCCCGCCCATGTCGTCAATGGTCTGGAAGTACTTGGTGCAGGCTTCCTCCATCCGGCTGGTCAGGGCCTCAACGTAATAGGAACCAGCCAAGGGGTCAATAGTCGAAGCCGCCCCACTTTCGTGGAGGATAATTTGCTGGGTGCGCAGAGCCAGACGTTCCGACCGTGGCGTGGGTATGGACAGTGCCTCGTCATAACTGTTGGTGTGCATCGACTGGGTTCCGGCCATGACCGCGGACAGGGCCTGGATAGTGGTCCGGATGATGTTGTTTTCTATCTGTTGGGCGGTCAGGGAAGAGCCGGAGGTCTGGGTGTGAACCCGGAAGCGCCAACTGTCTGGGTTTTGTGCCCCGAATTTTTCCTTCATTGTCCGGGCCCAGATGCGCCGGGCCGCCCGATACTTGGCCACGTTTTCGAAGAAGTCGTTATGTGCCTTGAAAAAGAAGGATAGGCGCGGGGCGAAGTCATCGACGGCCAAGCCCGCCCTGATACCTTCCTCCACGTAGGTAAAGCCGTTGGCCAGCGTGAATGCCAGCTCCTGGACGGGCGAAGCCCCGGCCGAAGCCAGGTGATAGCCGCTTATGCTGATCGGGTTAAATCTGGGCAGGTTCCGGCTGCAGAAAGATATGGTGTCCGTTATCAGCCTGAGGGACGGTCGGGGTGGGAAGTAATAGGTCTTCTGGGCCTGGTATTCCTTAAGCACGTCGTTCTGCATGGTTCCGGTCAGCAGGTTCCAAGGCGTTCCTCGTTCCTCGGCCAAGGCGCAGAACATAGCCAAGATGACCGTGGACTGGCTGTTGGATACGAAGTTGATGCTGGTTTTGTCCAGTTCGATACCTGCCAGCAGGTCGCGCACATCATTGAGAGTGTCGATGGCCACGCCGCCGCATCGGCCGACTTCGCCTTCGGTCTGAGGATCGTCCGTATCCAGGCCCATGAGGGTCGGCATGTCCAAGCAGATGCTGATGCCGGTCGCGCCCATGCCCACCAGCTGGCGGATACGCTTGTTGGCTTCGTCTGGCGGCCCTAACGAACCCAATTGCCTGATGGTCCAAGGAAGGCTCCGGTACATGGTTGGATAGACTCCTCGAACGTAGGGATACTTGCCGGGATATCCGATGTCCCGCTCAAAATCGACCCCGGATATGTCTTCAGGTCCGTAAAGAGGCTTTATTTCGAACCCGGACATGCTTATGACCGGTTCGAGCCTGGCCAAAGGACCAAGGGCGATATCTGCTGGCTTATCCTGATGCGTGGCGGCGGGGCGCTCCGGTCCTTCGACCTTGAGAAAAGTGGACAGGACCTCTTTGACCAGGGAGTAGGGATCGATTTTCCCGGCGCGGATGGATTCGATATATTGGCGTTTTTTCCCCGTGCCCTTGAGTCCGGCAAAAACCACCTTTTCCACTTCGTCCTTGAAAATCAGCCCCAGTTCCTGCTCGATTCGCTGGGCCTGCACCTCGTCGATTTTATGTGTTTCGTGCAGGTATGCCTGATGGTCCATGACGGCCTGCACCAGTTCGTCCACCCCCTGGATGTCCGTGGACCTGGACGCGCAGGCGATGGTGGGAACGACCCGGGGGATCCAGCCCTTTTTCTCCGCCAGTCCGTAATGGATGGTCGCTTCCAAGCTTCGCAGGCAGAAGTTGGCCCCGTCCAGGTCGGCCTTGTTCAGGACGATGATGTCGGCGATTTCCATAATGCCGGCCTTCATGGCCTGAATGTCGTCGCCCATGCCGGGGGTCAGGATCAGCAGGCAGGTCTGGGCCACGTGGATGATGTCGATTTCGTCCTGACCGGCGCCCAGTGTTTCGATGATGATGATTTCGTTGCCCATTGCCTCCATGACCCGGACCACATCCGCTGTGGCCCGGGTCAGCCCGCCCAGATAGCCCCGCGAACCCATGGACCGGATGTAAACGTCGTCATCCAGGGAGTGGCTCTGAAACCTGATCCGATCGCCCAGGAGCGCGCCGCCGGAAAAAGGGCTGCTGGGGTCGACGGCCACCACTCCGACCTTTTTTCCCATGGCCCGAAAGCGACCGATCAGGTGGTCTATGAGGGTGGATTTGCCGCTTCCGCCCGATCCGGTCAGACCGACGATCATGGAACGCCCGGTGTGAGGGAAGATCATCTTCATCATGTCGGTGGCCTGAGGAGAGCGGTCCTCGATCATGGTGATCATGCGAGCCCCCGCCTGGCGGTCGCCGCCCAGCAGCCTTTCGACCAGTTCTTCCGGGGGCAGATTTTTCTTCCTGTTCATAAAGCGACCTTCTTGCCGACGTTGTTTCTGATGTAGCTCACAAAGACCTCGGCCAGCGATCCTCCGCGGAAGACCTCGTCAATGCCCATGTCTTTCATGGTCGAGATGTCTTCGGGTGGAAAAGAGCCGCCGGCGACGAAAAGAACGTCATCCATACCCTGCTTCTTCATTTCTGCGACGATCAACGGCGTGAAAACCAAGTGCTCGCCGGAAAGGTAGCTCACTCCGATTACATCCGCGTCCTCGTCAAGCGCCGCCTTGACGATGCTCTCGGGTGTCTGGTACATGCCCAGATATACAACTTCCATACCGGCTTCCCGCAGCAGGGAGGCGACCACCTTAACTCCGCGGTCATGGCCGTCCAGCCCGACCTTGCTGATAATCACTTTGATCTTTTCTTCGCTCATCTGCCTGGCCTCCGCAAAATTGGGATCACTTAAATGGGGATTCAATGATGTTCAGCGGATCGTAGGAATAGCCGAAAACTTCGCGCACGGTCCCGAGCAGTTCGCCGGTGGTGGCCATGGCCTGAGTGGCGTCGATCATGGCCGGAATGGTGTTTCTGCCTGCGGCGGCATCATCACGGAGTCTGTCTATGGCCGCTTCCAGCTTTTTATGGTCGCGGCTCAGCTTGAGCTTGCGCACACCCTCGATCTGGTCCTTGGACGAGTTTCCGGAAATGCGCTGCACGCCCAGCGGCGTGGTCTTTTCCGGTTCGGTGGTGAAGACATTGACCCCGACCACCAGCTTCTCCAGGTTGTCCAATTCCTTCTGTCGCTTGAGCGCTTCCTGCTCGAAGCGGCTGTCCAGCCATTCGCTGCGGATGGCCTCCTCCGTGCCGCCGATGTCGTCCACTTCCTTCATGTACCGCAAGGCCTCTTCCTCGATTTTGTCGGTCAGGCTCTCCACATAATAGGAGCCGCCCAGCGGGTCGGCCACATTGGTCACGCCTGTTTCGTAGGCGATTATCTGCTGGGTGCGCAAGGCCTGCAGGTGCCCCTTTTCCGTGGGCAGGCACATGGGTTCGTCATAGGAGCAGCAATGCAGGGACTGGACGCCGCCGAGCACTGCGGTCAGGGCTTCGTAGGCGATACGAACCAGGTTGTTCAGCGGTTGCTGAGGGATAAGCGAGCAGCCGGCCGTGTGGACGGCAAAGCGGAAATGCATGGACCGCGGGTCTTTGGCGCCGTACTTTTCCTTCATCAGCCTGGCCCACATGCGCCGTGCGGCCCGTATTTTGGCGATTTCTTCAAAAATGTCCATGTGGCAGGAGACATAAAAGGTGAACCTGGGCGCAAATATGTCGATGTTCAGGCCCCGGCGAATAAGCTCGTCGATGTAACACATGGCGATGCCGAAGCCGTAGGCAATCTCCTGGGGAGCGGTGATGCCCTGCTCGCGCAGGTCGTACATGTTGACCGTGGTGTAATACCATTTGGGCATTTCCTTGGTGCAGAATTCCATGACGTCCGAACCCAGCTTAATGGACAAATCGAGAGGGCAGGCGGGGCTAAACCCGCAGTAACGGAAGTGAATGGGATCGTTTTGAATGGAGCCGTGCAGCTTGCTGATGTCATAGCCCTTGTTCCGGGCCACGGCCACATACTGGGCCATGGTCGCCGCCGCCGCGGTGGACGCGGTGATGAGCGACCAGCTGACCTTGTCGAGAGGGATGTCCCCAACCAGGGTTTTCATGTCCTTGATGTGCGAGATGTTGACCCCTGTCAGGCCGACCTCGTTATGAGCCTTGGGATGGTCCGCGTCCAGGCCCATTTCGTAGGTTACGTCGGCGATGGTGTTAAGGCCGGTCCCGCCGTTCTCGAAGCAGTAGGCGGCCCGCTCGTGGGTGTCCGCCGGCGACCCGATGCCTACGACTTCCCGGCGGGTCCAATACCGGCCCCGGAACATGTTGCGGTGCAGCCCGCGGGTGAAGGGGTACTCGCCGGCGTCGGCAATATTTGCCTGGTAATTTTCCGCGGCCCGATCTTCCGGTGTATAAATTTCCTTGACGTCGTAACCGGACCATGTTTTCGTGCTGGCCGGTTTCTCGTAATATGCCTGAAGATAAGCATCCCAGTTGATTTTCTGATCTTCCTTATCCGATTTATCGGCACTCATAGCCATTCTCCTGACGAGCCGGAATTAGTTGTCTAAAGCGAAAAGTTCAGCCGATGCGCAACCATCCCCCGGCGGGGAGCTGATTTCCGGGAGGTGGAGGTTTTACCTTGACTTGACTTTGTTTACTGTGTTATGTTTTGACTGACTGGTTAGTAATAATTACTGACTGGCGAGTAACGTAGCAGAAAGGAAAATCCATGTCAAGCATTTTTTTACCATTAACGGGAAATTTTTTCGGCTCGGCATGAAATAGCTGATTATACTATGGAACAGCAAACAGATTTCAAGAGCCTGGACAAAAGCCTGCGCAAGCAGATGGTCATCGACACGGCTATCACCATATTTCACCGGAAAGGCTACCGCACGGCCACCCTTGACGATGTGGCCCACGAACTGGGGCTGAGCAAGGCCGCTCTTTATCACTATGTGTCCTCAAAAGAAGCCCTGCTATCCCTGATCTACATCCAGTCTCTGGAGAGCTTTTTTGCCAACGCCAACGATATCGAAGAAATGAACCTGGCGCCGCCTGAGAAACTCCGCTTTTTCATCAGAAACCACATCCGGAACATCATTGTCAGCAACCTGCACATGTTCGCTGTGTTCTTCAGCGAAGAAAACCAGCTTCCGGAAAAACAGTTTCAGAAAATCCGCGAAGAAAAACGAAAGTATTCGAAGATCGTTGAAAGGATCATCGCTGAGGGCATCGAACAGGGCTGCTTCCGCCCGCTGGATCCCAAGCTTCAGGCCTTTGCCATCATCGGCATGTGCAACTGGCTTTACAAGTGGTATAAGCCGGACTGCGGGGGCAAATCGCCCGAGGAAATCGCCGATCAGTTCCTGAACTTCCTGGAAAACGGCTATTTGCAGCCGTCGCGATGCGAAGAAGCCGCGGAGCCAAAAACGAACAGGCGGGGCAAGAAAAAGCCGGACAGGAAACTCCAGATAATGGATGAATTGAAGGAGAGGGCGGGAGGGCTTTCCAGCCTGTTGATTGAATTGGAAAAATCCTTTTAAAGAAAAATGGAGACGGGCTGGCCGGAATACGAAGACAGTCCAAGCGGGGATTTGGGCTTATCGGCGCTTTAATGGTGAATATCCTTTCTCATTCGCGGCTGATCTTGTCGTTATTCGCGAGTTTAATCAAGTGATATAATTGGAGTTATTACGGGCGACAAGGGAATAAGCCTCCAAAATACCGGGAATTGACTTACGGGAAGAGTGCCGGAACTTGTGGATGAAAAAATGACGACTCGGCCCTGGTTCAAGACCTTTCCGTCGCTTCAGGAACGTGATTTCCGCGTTCTCTGGTCAGGGATGCTGCCGGGCACCCTGGCGATGCAGATGAATTTCTTTACCAACGGCTATCTTGCCTTCGAACTGACGGGAACGGCAGCGTCGATCGGCTTGATATCGCTCGGATTCGGCATCCCGATGCTCTTCTTTTCCCTGCCCGCGGGCGTGGTTGCCGACCGGTATTCCAAGCGGATGATTCTGCTTGCGACCCAGGGAATTACCGTCGCCGCCGCGTTGATCATGGCTATTCTCGTCATATCGGGCACTGTCGGCGTATGGCACATGACGGCCATCTCCTTTCTCCAGGGAACCGCCTTCTCCTTTCAAATGCCGGCCCGCCAGTCGTTTATAACCGAACTTGTCGGTCCGAAATTTTTGCTGAACGCCATTGCCCTAAACAGCGCCGGGTTCAACGCCTGCCGGGTTATCGGTCCCCCTCTCGCCGGATGGTTGATCGGCATAAAATGGATGAATGCCGGCGGCGTCTATCTCCTGCTGTTAGTTCTGTATGCACTGGTAATCCCCAGCCTGCTGGAAATCTCCGCCCGCCCACAAATTGAAGAGTCGGACACCAGAGGGTGGAAATCTTTCGTTCAGGGAATTTCCTATATCCGGGGGAACCAGGTGCTGCTGGTGCTCCTTGTCTTGAGTATCGCTCCGATCATCCTCGGCATGCCCTTCCAGGCCCTGATGCCGGTATTTGCAAAAAAGATATTCGCCGTGGGACCTGCCGGTCTGGGAGTGCTTATGCTGGCCAATGGCGCCGGCGCCATTGGAGGCTCAATTGCCATCGCCTCGCTCGGCAACATGGCGCGCCCCGGCATCGTTCAGCTTGCCCTTGGGGTTCTCTTCGGGGTGGCGCTGGCGATTTTCGCCTTCAGCAGCTCTTTTTACCTGGCGCTGCCAATGCTCTTTATAATCGGCGTCGCTTCTTCAAGCTATCTTTCCCTGAACGCCACCCTCATCATGGGCCGGTCAGAAAGGCAATATCACGGCCGCGTCATGAGCGTTTACATGCTTACCTTTTCCGCCCTGCCCCTGGGCAACATGCTCATGAGCCTTTTGTCCGACGCCTTCGGAGTTCAGGCAGCGGTCGGGTCCGGCGGGCTTTTACTGGCTCTGGCAGTAATTGTATTCGGTCTTTCCAGCCGCGCGTATCGCGGAATCTAACCTTTTGCGCCCCGATCTTACCATGATATTAATGAGGGCGCCCCATGATCACGGCCTATACCCAATATCGAGAGGAACTCCGGAAAGGAGGCGCAAAGCGAAGCATGCCGTTCATCAATATTTGCCCATGAAATTGATAAAAATACGTTATCCAGAATCCCTTAGACAGCAGAGGGTGATACGATGCCTAAATATCGGAACGAGAAAAGATTGGAAGAAATCATTGCAAGCGGGAAGGCGTTGACTGCCTTGAGCCGCCGTTTGATATTGCAGGGCGAATCCTGGGAGGTGGCAAGCAAAGGGCTGGAGCCTTACGTTTCAGACTGGGAACAGTCGGTAAAATCTACAGGCTGTCGAGAGGGCTGCGCACCGCAAGCCCCGGCCGGTTGAGGACGTGGGTATAAATCATGGGCAAAGATATCCTGTTCCAGTTTCCGTATTGCCTCGGGATCGGAATATTCCGATTTCAAAACCTCCCTCCATCGGGGAAAGGAAACGGGTGTGCTCTTGTCGGCAATGACTTTGTCTCTTTGCTTTTCCATACCGGATTGACAACAAAATCGTTTGAATAACTCAAGAGGCTTTCATCATGGATTCAAGAGAGACGAAAATTTGAATAAAAAAAGAATAATTGTCTGAAATATTTGAAATAATAAAAAATATTCGTTGACATCCCTCAAATGGTTTGCTTATAGCAGCGCTAAAATATCAGCGTTTAATGGGAATATGGCTTACTATAAAGGTATGCCTAATTATACTGTTAGCGTTGTAAGGGAATATGACCATCAAGACTCGAATCATCACAGGTAACGTTAAGTCTGTCCGATGTGACAAATGTGGACAAAAAGTAACTCATTTCTTTACGAGAGTCTGCAACTCTTGCTACAGCCACGGGATAGCCGATAAACGCATCTCTGATTTTATCCACCGATATTGTGTTATTGGTTCATGGCAGGATCACTATGACAAGTGCAGGCTCTGCGGAGAATATTTGGAAAAACAAAGCTCTGTCGAACTTTGTGACAGTTGTGTCAATTCCCTTCATCCAGATTCGTCGCACCGAGCCTCTGGCACTGGCCCAGGTTGGGGCCATGAAAAACCGTCCAGGGACTCAGCCTATCATTGCGGTTCTTGTGGCGGAGTTCAGATTATTGAAGTCGGTGAAGGCTATTTGCAATACTCTTATTACAAAGTAGGAAGTAAGATAAGATTGCATCAACCATACATTTGCCCGTCTAATGCTATTGAAAACCTTGTGGCCAGGGGCAAATGTATCCATGAGTACATTGCTGTCTTGAATACGGCCACCGATAGTGCCAAAAAACGTGATGCACAGAGAGTATATAGGAAGCTTTGTAAGGAAGACAACCTCGGATGGCTTGTTGAAGATGCACAGGATATATATGAGAGGCAAGCCTATGGTGAGACACATTTATGGTGTTGGAAATGCGGGGCTTATTATGTTCCAACTGGGAAGCCAAGCTTTGTTCCTCCAGCCATAGGCTGGGGGGAAGAAACAAGCTGAACCTTCACAATAGGGGTTAGTTTTAAAATCCAATGGAAATCATCTGCATATACTGTGGTAACAAAAAGGCAACCACAAAGGACCATTTTCCACCCAAGTGTTTTTTTCCTTCCCCTCGCCCTGCGAACCTCATAACTGTGCCGTGCTGTGCGATTTGTAACACGAAGTACGGGAAAGATGACGAGCGCGTTCGGAATCTACTCACGTCCCTGAAAACGACCGAAAAGCATTCTGCGATTAAAAAACAAATTGCTAAAAAGAGGGATAGGTCTTACACAAGAGCTGAAGGACGACCGAATCTTCGGCATATTATCGCGAGCGTAGAAAAAGTCCGGTGCCATAGCTCTGGAGGTATTTATTTCGGAGAAGCGCTTGCTTTTGACCTTGATCAGCCGACCATAGATCGTTTTATAGAACGTATGGCGCGTGCACTTCTGTACCATGAGAACGGTATAGCCAACGCAGAGTGTCATGTTGAATGGAAAATGGCCCCTAATGAAGCGGATATCGTCAGCATGCCACCGGATATCAAGGCTTTTATTCTTGGGGGAGAGGTCAAAGACATCGGCGAAGGAGTATTCAGCTACGTCGGCTACTTCTATCCGGGGCGTGTGTCTTCTCTCTGGTTGCTTAATTTCTATGGCGGAATCGAATTTATGATTATTGTAAGGGATAGAAAAAACAATCAAAAAGCGTCGCTAACGAATAAGGATAGATCGTGAGAGCGAAGCGAGCCACGATCTTATCCTGTGGTTGGACGAGCCCGCCGGAATCTGACAGGGTCTTTGTATATGCAAATATCTTTTTTTGAATGTGGGGAGGTTGCAGCCCGGATTGCACGCGTGGTTTTTTCAGGGCGAGCGACATTACCATGCAGAGAAGCTCAAGAGGGATGCATCTATGTCATGAAGGTTATGCGTCCTCCTGTGATAGAGTCAATGCCAGGCCTTTGCCGTTTAAGCGTATTATCCCGATGTAGAGACGGGTCGGGTAAATGTTACGATTCTCATGGGAGCTTGACAAAGAGGGCATTTGAAGACGGGTCTTTGTCGCGATGTCCAGACTTCAATCAAGACTTTCAAAACCATCTGCAGGAGCGACAAAAGCTTTTTGGCGTTGCCATGTAAAAAGCCATAGTCTCTGATCCGGCGAAAGCCTTTGGGCAAAACATGTTGCAGGACAAGCCATAAGAATTCTTCGCCCTTGACGGTGCGGTAAAGGGTTTTACCGGTACGGCCTTCGACGTATTTAAAGGTGATATTTCCATTCTGATTGGAGATGATGTTGTTTTCAGCAATAACGCCCCGGTATAGGTAGCGCGACAAGTATTTTAAGGCGGGCAGCCCTTTCCCGGCGCAGGTGCAGTTGACGACCCATTTTTGAGGCAATGAATCAGGTACTCTGAGGCCGGCTTTGGTCAATGCCTCCAGAAAGCGGGCGCGAAAAACCTTGGCGAGGGCGAATTCATTGAAGAGATACTTGCTTTTTTTCTTTTTCCATTGTTTTCTGGATTTATCGACACCACCGCCCGGCATCACGACATGAATATGCGGGTGATAATCCAGGCGTCGGTTATGCGTATGGAGAACTGCGGTCATGCCGATGTCGGCGCCAAGATTTTTGGGATTTAAGCCGAAGTCTTTGAGTGTGCCGGAAGCGCAGGAAAAAAGATGGTCGTAAACGAGCGCCTGGTTATTCCAGGCCAGGAATCTTAGTTCATAGGGAAGCGTAAAGGTTGCCATGAAGTACTCGACCGGCAAGAGCTTGTTCTGTTGGCGGTCGAGCCAGAGGGAGGTTTCATGATTCTGGCATTGAGGGCAACTGCGGTGTCCGCAGGAGCGGGGTCGCCACGCGGTATGACCGCATTCCATGCATTGAACGAGCGCCTGGCCGGCCTCCGGTGTTCGGCATCGCCTGATCGCTTCGATGGCGTGCAGATGGCTGGGTAAAAGCCGTGGGCCGTATTTAGCCTGAAAGGCATCGTGATATTGATCAAGTATGGAAGCAAGCTGCATGATCATGTCCTCCCCAAATTGACGTGGAGGGTATTGATCAGGCCGTTAATGGCGGTAAATGCATTTTGTTCGGCGGTGTCGGTTAAATGGGCGTAGCGTACTGTCGTGGTGGGGCTGCTGTGCCCAAGGAGCGCCTGGATATGACGAAGGCTTAAGCCCTTTTCAAGCAGATGGGTTGCAAAGGCGTGCCTCAGGGAGTGAACGGAGACTTTTTTTTAATGCCGCACTGCTCCACCACCGCTTTCATGGCAACCTGAGCGCCGCCGCGATCCATGTGCGTGGTGGCGCTCTGAATCCGCTCGGGTGAACCCACTGCATTGGGGAATAACCAGCAGGGGTTGCGATGTTTGCGCCACAATGCGCGCAATGCTTGACAGGTCAAATCCGGCAATGGGACAAAACGATCCTTGTGCCCCTTGCCGCGGCGGATATGAACCAGTTTGCGCTGAGAGTCGATATCGCCTACCTGCAAGGCCAGGGTTTCCGAAAGGCGCAAGCCCATGGAATAGGTTGCCAGCAGAAAAACCCGATACCGCAGTTTGCGTGTGGCGCCGATCAATTTTTCAATTTCGGCAACGGTGAGAATGTCAGGCAGTGAATATACTTTGGGTGCTTTGACAATATTAATCCACTGCCAGTCTTGTTTGAGGACATGTTTCCAGAAAAACATCAGACCGTTGCGGTCAATTTTGACGGTGCTCCAAGAATGGGACTTGACAAGGTCGGAAAAATATTGTTCCCGTTGTTCCACGGTCAATTGATCGGGGCAACAATCAAAATGTTCACGGATCCGCCGTACGGCCCGTGAGTAGGAATCAATTGTTTTTTGACTTTTACCCTGAAGTTTGAGTAAAAGCAGATGACGCTGGTAAAGTTCATTAAATCGGTTTGTTTCGGCTGAATTCATGGACTACCTCCCATTGGTTTGATGGCGCCCGAAATTAGGCAGCGATGGGAGTTATACACTTTTTTGAAATGTTTTTCCGCCGCGTAGCGGCTTCGTCCAACCAGTCGCTATAGCCGATCGCAGCCACAGGGGCTGCTCCGGCTCAGCTTTTCGTTCAGTGAAAGGAATTATTCAATGAGTGAAGGTACGTCTAACTCAATTATTAACTTTGGCGATATCTCGAAACCTGCAGATACTTTGATTCAGAAAGTAGCTTCTGCGGTTGGTTGTATCTTCGAACCTTATCAAATAAAGAGGATTGCAAAAGCCGAAGCGGAAGCTTCTCTCATACGTGCTGCAGGAGACATACAAGTTACAGAGTTGCAAAGGCGAGCAATGCAGCGCTTCGTTGAAGAAGAAACCAGGAGGCAAATTAATATCGAGCAAATCACTGCTAAAGCTTTGCCGTTACTTGAGAATGACTCTAAACCAGAAGAAATAGAAGATGATTGGATTACGGACTTTTTTGATAAATGCCGACTTGTATCGGATGAAGAAATGCAATCATTATGGTCAAAAGTGTTATCTGGCGAGGCTAACAAACCCGGGTCATATTCCAAAAGGACTGTGAATTTCATTTCATATCTTGATAAAGTTGAAGCCATGATTTTTTCAAAGCTCTGTGGTTATGGATGCCAGATAGGGAACTTTATTCCAATCATTTATGATGTCCAACATGAAATTTACAATAAAAATGGCATAAACTTCATGTCATTAAGCAATCTTGAAAGCATCGGATTAATTAAATTTGATAATGTCGCAGGCTTTCAGATTCTTAAACTACCCAAAACATTCAGTGTGTTTTACTATGGACAACCTATTAGATTAGAAATGCCAAAGGAGGCCGATAATTTTGTTGAACTCGGGAAAGTTTTACTGACAAAACTCGGACAAGAGCTGGCCCCCATTTGCGGCAGTCAGCCCGTTGACGGTTTCAAAGATTACATCCTTGAACAGTGGGTGTCCAAAAATTATATAAAGAAAGAAAACACTGAACCTGTCAATACAGCCGATCGCTAACGCTCCGGCTGATTTTTTCGTTAGCATAGGAACTTGCCATGAGCAAAGTAAGCTTGCCAGAATTGCCAAAAGGAAAAGAATTTGAGGAATTCTTAGCGGCTTATTTCCAGTCACAAGGTTTATATGTCGAAAGAAACATCCTCGATCGCCAAGAAGCGGAAGTTCTAGAACTTGATATAATAACGACACAATATGAGAAAGGTTCGCTACCGGAAAACAAATTATTTGAGGTTAAAAGCGGAGATTGGGGATTTAATGAAATTTTCAAAATTAGAGGATGGCTTGATTATCTAAATTTCGAAAAGGGGTATCTTCTTGTCAAGTCAGCACTCAATTCCCTCGATTTCTATAAAAAAATCGCCGGATCCCTTCAAGTAGATATTTTTGCGGTACCAGATCTTAATAAAACAGCAGAATGCCTTGTCCCTTTGGTTGCCGTAGAACAGCTTAATCAAATAGATGTAACAATCTGGCGTTTCTCGTATTGGGTTGAGAGAAATTTAATAAAGCTTCTAAAAGCTAAAAAGAAATCAGCACATAATTTCGAGTGCTACACGGCACTGGATAGATATCTTTTTCTAATCAATAATAGGATCTTCTTTACTCGTAATATTATTGAAAGAGCTGAGCGGCTATATGACTCTTATAAAGACTATCCTCACATATCCGCATGCTTAGGAAATGAATTGGAAGGTAATCCTTTCAATGGTGGATATGAGAATGTTCCTAAATCATTATACTCTAAAACCTACTATAAATGTGAGTTTACAGACCTTGCATTGTCAACTTTCATCGAACATCGTGCACGATTATCAATTCTAAAAAGTGCGATAGATTATCAGCTTTATAAGTTAGCTGGAAAAGACCATAATGAAAAGACAACTATAATGTTCGGTGATGGTCGTTACGAATATACGCTGCTTGATTTACTACCGAAATCCTTCAAAGATGGTTTAAATACTATCGCTGAGCATCCCTATTTTTATCGTTATCCTATATTTTGGCAATGGTTCTTTTGGGTCTTTGGAGGATTTATTCTAAAAGATTATGAGGGACAAGAACATAATCTTCTTTCCCAAAAGACAGGTATCCCTGTGGAAAATATACCCCAAGCATTTTCTTCCTATGAAATATTATTTCCAATGCAAGATGGTTGGTTTTTAGAACCACCGAACACAAATATAAGGTTCATAAAGCTATTCCCAACACCATATATGGGCATTGGTGCCAACTTTCGGCGATATGTTTATTCAGAAGACAAAACATGGAAGGGCTTCAAACTTAGAGGGCTTCACACACTTGATGATATGAAAAAGTGGAATAATGTTGCAGTTGAACTATTGAGAAAGAACCTTTAATGCTAACCTTTGCTTTGAGAGGGACTTTTGCTACGCTGGCGCTCCGCAAAAGCCCCACAAGCATACGTTAGGCGAGGAGGAGATGATAGCAATGGCCAGATCGTCAACATGTATAATCGGCAACCGCATGATTAGCGTGGACGACGCAATAGAAATGCGTGACAACGCGAGGAGTCGAGGGCTTGACTACCCAGACTTTCAGTGCCCGGAGTGCGGCGAGTCTGTCCGGCCCCATTGTGCGGGTGGCGGCGCTTGTGCCCACTTTGAACATCGGTCTCGTAATCTAAATTGCAGATTGAGCGATCCGGCCAGATGAGCTATATTCAGCAACAGATGATTATTCTCAGATCAATCATTTGTTTCGTATGGCATTATGAAATTCGAATGGGATAGAGAAAAAGAAAAGCGAAATATCAGAAAGCACGCCATCGCTTTTGACGAAGCTGTTACCGTGTTTTACGATCCTTTATCGGCGACGTTCCACGACCAAGACCACTCCATTACAGAGGATAGGTTCATTACTGTTGGTTATTCACCCCAAGGCCATCTGCTCATTGTTTCGCACACAGAAAGAGGGGATACGATACGAATTATCAGCGCACGACCTGCAACCGTTTCAGAGAGGAAAAGACATGAAAACTAAGGTAATAGAGGAATTGCGTCCTGAATACGAGTTTGATTATTCAAAGGCTGTTCGGGGTAAGTACTTTAAAAGGCTGATCGAGGAAGGCGCTAATGTCGCAGTCCTCGAACCGGAAGTAGCCAAAGTGTTCACAAGTTCGGCGGCAGTCAATGAGGCATTGAAGTCGCTCATCGAAATTACAAAATCAACACAGCGCCTAACGAAACACTCAACCGGACGCGCGAAAAAGCTGCGCGCCGGTTAGCTCGTCGTTATGCCTTAGAATTGGAGAAAAAGAAATGAACGCATGCCTGATTTTGGTTGACCTTCAGAACGACTATTTCGTTGATGGTAAAATGGAGCTTGTTAATATCAAACAAGCTGCTGAAAATGCACAACAACTCTTGGGGAAATTTCGAAGCAACAATATGCCGATCATCCATATTCAACATATATCTGCTCGTCCAGGTGCGACTTTCTTTTTGCCAAATACAAAAGGCGTAGAAATAAATGAAAGGGTATCTCCTATAAAGGGTGAATACGTGGTGAACAAAAACTACCCAAACAGCTTTCGTGAAACAGAACTTCTCGAAGTATTGAGGAAGACTGAAAAAGATACTGTCGTCATTTGTGGAGCTATGAGCCACATGTGTATTGATGCGACAACTCACGCCGCGTTTGACTATGGTTTTACCTGTGTTGTTGTTGAAGATGCCTGTGCAACAAGGGATTTAGTATTCAAAGACAAAACAATAACAGCATCAGATGTCCACGCATCATTTATGGCTGCATTATCTGTACCTTATGCACAGGTGCTTACTACCAATGAAATATTAAAAAATATGGCATAACAGGGCATTAAGAGCGACGGCAAAAAGCCGCCGCACCTTATACCAGCCGTTGGGCATTATCAATTTAGGCAATCTGCATATTTTTCAGGAGGTATACATGGCAACGGTTTACAAAGAATTTACGGTCAACGCTTCACCAGATTTCGTATGGGAAGCCATCAGAGACGTCGGAGCAGTTCACACCCGCTTAGCCCCCGGATTTGTCACTAATACCTTGCTCTCCGGTGACATAAGGACAGTCACATTTTCGAACGGCTTTGTCGTTCGTGAGCAAATCATTACCATAAGTGATGATTTGAGACGACTTTCATATACCGCTGTCGAGGGAAAGTCATCTCATCACAACGCATATTTTCAAGTATTAGGCACTCTTGAGGGAGCGTCACGTGTTTTGTGAGTTACAGATTTTCTGCCCGAGGACCTTCAGGCTTCGATCTCGCAATTAGTGGAAACAGGTTCTGCTGTAATGCAAAAAACACTGGAACGGCTATTCCAGGCCGTATAACAGTCTTGGCGGTTCGGAACGAGAAGGAGATACAGGTGACTCCGATAGCATATACGCTTTTTGATACGGAATTAGGGGGATGCGGAATAGCGTGGAAAGAGTCCGTTCGCTCGAATGAGGCCTTACTGGTGATCGGATTTCAGCTCCCCGAAGCTACCGTGCAGTTAACGGAAGCTCGAATTGCTGAAAGATGGACAGCAAGCAGGACTGATAACATTCCGCCACAGATTAGCGAAATCATCAAGCGCGTGCAACTGCACTTCAAGGGTAAAGCCCAGGATTTTCGAGATATCGAACTGGACCTTGACGGGACAGGTCAGTTTGCGCAACAGGTTTATCACGCCGCGCGAGCAATCCCCTCTGGTCGAACCATGACCTACGGTCAGCTTGCTGAAGTAGCGGGCTGCGCCGGAACTGCCCGCGCCGTCGGGCAGGTCATGAGTAAGAATCCGATCCCGCTGATCATCCCCTGCCATCGTGTCCTTGCTTCCGGCAGCAAGCCGGGAGGTTTCTCTGCGCACGGTGGCTTAGCCACAAAGACGAAGATGCTCGAGATCGAAGGGGTGACTTTTGGCCGTCCTGCCACAATCAGGTCCGTGAGAGACCTGAAGCGGGCCGCCACCCAGCTTGGAAAGAAGGACCTGCGACTCGCGTCTATTCTGTCTCTGCCCATCGACTTGAAACTGATGCCGGAAGACTCACCCTACGAAACCCTGTTGAAGGCCGTGGTGCATCAACAGCTTTCTCCGAAGGCCGCGGAAACTATCCTTGGCAGGATTATGGCGCTCTATCCCGGTTCGAAGCTACCCGAACCAACGGACTTGATCGAGACGCCAGACGGGCGATTGAGAGATGCAGGCTTGTCGCGTTCCAAGACCAAGGCACTCAAGGACATAGCAGTGCGGGCTCTTGACGGGACGGTGCCTTCTGCAGAGGAGATATTGACGCTCAGTGATGATGAGATCATTAAACGGTTGACGGCGATCTACGGCGTCGGGCAATGGACCGTTGAGATGATGCTAATCTTCAATCTTGGCCGCATGGACGTCCTGCCTGTGGACGATTATGCTCTCCGGAAGAGCATTGCCCTAGTCTTCGGGATGAATGCCATACCGACGCCAAAAGACGCGAACAAATTGGGCGAGACTTGGCGGCCGTATCGGACAGTCGCATCGCTGTATCTATGGAACATGAAGAATGGAGATATTGATCCGGCAAAGAATCCCGAGCGATCAGAAAGTAATGGCGTTATCAGCCCTTAACGGTGGATAAGAAGACGAATGAAAAGCATTGCGTCCAACCAATCACTACAGCGGATGCGCAACAAGCCGCGCACCGCTGACTTCAAACGTTGAGCCTCATAATTCTAGTGACTTAAAAGGCATTGACAAGATGTATCCTATAGGCTACTATACCTCGTGGTCGAAATACGCAAAACGGAGACTTTCGCCCAATGGCTTGACGGGTTGCGGGACATCCGTGCAAGAGCGCGAGTTCAGGTAAGAATTGAGCGCCTGGCTGCCGGAAATGCAGGAGACGTGAAAGCGGTAGGGGATGGTGTCTCTGAATTGCGAATCGATTACGGCCCAGGGTACAGAGTGTATTTCACCAAGCGGGGGCGTGCGGTGGTTATTCTGCTGGCAGGAGGTGACAAGCACAACCAGGCCAATGATATCAGAATTGCCCAGCGCCTCGCAGATAACTTATAGGAGAGTCACCCATGAGAAAAACCACCACCACCCGATACGATGTTGCAGAACATCTCCGAACACCGGAGGAGATGGCCGCCTATCTGGAAGCTTGCCTTGAGGAGGCAGAGGGTGACGCTGCGTTGATCACCAAGGCGCTGGGCGATATTGCTCGAGCGAAGGGAATGACCCAAGTGGCACGTGATGCCGGTCTGTCAAGGGAAAGCCTTTATAAAGCCCTCTCCGGTGATCGCAGCCCTGGCTTTGATACTATCCTCAAAGTAGTCGGTGCGCTGGGTCTCCAACTCCATGCCGGAGCTGCGCAAAACTCCATAACACTCCCCAAAAACTGGACAGGGCAATAAGGTGCATGTGAGGGTGCCATAGCGAGCTGTAAATTTTGCTGACATGACTCAAGGTAATTGCCCCGGCGGGTTATTTAAATCGTTAGCGAGCAATAAAAGAGACAAAAACGAAGTTTACAGACAAGCTCAACAAAGAACTCAAAAATAATGAAAAATTGCTAACCCTGCGGCAATATTCTTTCGCGGGCAATGCGCCGCAAACATTTATTTTGCTTATCATCGGCGTTTGCGGTATGTTCCGCGCGTTGCCGCGGCGGCGAAAGTGGGCGGCAAAGAAATGGGTCGGTATTTTTTACAGGGAGCGAAAAATGTTTAAAAAAGCGGCACTTATCGGTTTTATCATGGGGGTAATGCCGGCCTTCATGGGGTCGGCTTTGGCGCTGACCCTGCAGGATGCGCTGTCAAAGACGCGGGAAAACCTCCCCTCCTATCAGGCTGTGAAAAAAAAGGTGGAGGCGGCCGACGCATCGTATAAAGCGACGCTCGGTTCCTACCTTCCCAGCCTGGACGTATCCGCACAGGCGGATCGGGACTATAGAAGCAGCGACGATTACAGCACGAAGGGCTACGGCGCGACGCTTTCTTATGGCCTCTTCAACCCCCGGCGCGCTCCTGTGAGGGATATAGCGGGATTCAATCTCGAAACGCAAGGGGAAGAGCTGCGGAAAAATCTGCTGGAACTCGACTATCGGGTGAAGGTCGTCTTTTACACGGCGCTGGCCGATAAAAATATTCTTGATCAACGCCGAATCCAACTAAAGAACGCCCAGACGGATTATGACATCGCCGACGGGAGGCGCAAGCTGGGAGCGGCGCGGCTTTCTGAGGTTCTTCAAGCCTCCGTGCGTCTCGAACAGGCCCGTTTCAACGTCGTTCAGGCGGAGGGGAACCTCAACAAAGCCGTCTCCGAACTCTCCTCCTTGATTGGTAAAGCGTACGATAACAATAGCTTGAACGATCTTCCGGAAGGAACATTATCACCAGAGAGCGCCCTTCCGGAATTCAAACCCCTTGCCGCCGCCACGCTGCAGAGGCCGGAAATACGCCAGGCGGAAATCGCCCTGAAAACGGCCCAAAGCAACCTTTCGCTGTCCTGGGCCGATTTTTATCCGACCCTTTCGGCTAATCTCTCGTACGGCAGGGGTGATGCGGGCACGCTGGGAACAAGGATGGTGGAGGACAAAAACATCGGCGTAACCGCCTCCTGGAATATCTTTGAGCTGGGCAAATTCTACCGGAAGAAAGCGGCGGGAATCGAGATTGCGATCTCCGCCGAAAACATAAAGGAGCTTAAACGGCAACTCCTGCTTGATTGCCGCAAGGGGTGGGAGGATCTCTCGACGGCGATGCGCAACAAGACGGTTGCCGGCGAACAACTCCGTCAGGCAACCCAGAACTACGAACAGGCCTTTGGAGAATACAAGGTCGGGGTGGGGGATATCCTGTCGCTTGTGCAGGCGGAAAGCCTGCTGGCCGGCGCCCGGGAACAACTGACTGCCGCGCAGTTGAACGTTGCCCTGGCCACGGCCCTTCTGGAAAAAATATCGGGGAAGCAACTCTGATTACAGAAAAGATAATGAATACGCAGTTTTACGAGGTAATAAGGTGAAGAAGAAATTGTTATGGGCGGTTGTGCTGATTGCAGTCCTGAGCGCGGGAGGATTTGCCGGATACAAGAAGTTATACCCGAAGCCGCAGACGCAGGTTATCGAGACAGGCCGGGTGGAGAAGGGCAATATCCGGGGCGTTCTTGTCGAAACCGGAATCATCAAATCCCAGGTGGGGGCGGTGGTCAAAATCGGCGCCCGGGCGACGGGCAGACTCGATAAAATGCTCGTAAAGGTGGGAGACCGGGTAAAGGCCGGACAGTTTATAGCCAAAATAGACGACCGCGAAACCCTGAAAGCGATCGATCAGCAGAAGGCCGCCCTGCGCGTTGCCCAAAGCACCCTGTCCCAGATTCAACGGACCTACCCGCAGAAGATCGACGAGGCTGAGGCGAATCGGAGTTACGCCCGCATCGCCTACGAGCGCCAGCAGGAACTGCTGAAAAAGGAATACACGACGAAGGATTCGCTGGACAGGGCGCAAAATCAATTTCTGGCGGCGGACGCGGTTCTGAAACGGCTCAAAGAGGAGTTTGCCACGCAGGAGCTGATTGCCGGCGCAACGATCAAAGAGATAACGGCGCAGCTTGAACAGCAGGAGATCCGGCTTTCCTACACGCGCATCTATTCGCCGCTCTCCGGGATTGTCGCCGATGTCACCGGGCAGGAAGGCGAGACGATTGTCGCGGGCCTTCAGGTGGCCAATCTCGTTACGGTGCTCGATCCAACGCGACTCGAGATGTGGACATATATTGACGAAACCGACGTCGGCCGGGCAAAGAAGGGGCAGACGGTCGAATACACCGTCGATACCTACCCCGAGCGCACCTTTGCCAGTTCCATCGAGCGAATCAACCCCCAGCCGGTCGTCAAGGACAACATTGTTTACTACCTCGCGACGGTGAAGGTCTCCCCCGCCGACGCGGCCTTTCTCCGGCCGGAGATGACAACCCATGTAAAGATTGTCCTGAACGAAAAGTCAGGCGTGCTGACGGTTCCGAACGCCGCGATCAAATTTGAAAAGGGGCGTCAGATCGCATATATAGCAGCGAAAGGGTCTCAGTCCGTCAAAAAGGTGCAACTGAAGCTCGGAATCCGCGGCGAAGAGCGCACCGAGGTTCTCTCCGGCGTTCCCGAGGGAACCGAACTTGCGACAAAACTCGTCCTGCCGACATCACCCAAAAACGGCGCCGCAAAAAGCACGGGTGGAAGCCGTCCATGACCGCATTATGCCTGATGGAAAATGTCAAAAAGACCTTCAGCCTCGGCAATGACGTATCCGTCGAGGTGTTGAAGGGGATCGACCTGGCGGTTGACAGGGGGGAATTCCTCGCCATCATGGGCACGTCGGGGTCGGGAAAATCGACGCTGATGAACCTGATCGGCTGCCTCGACGTCCCGACCTCCGGACGCTATCTGCTCGCGGGGCGGGAGGTGCTGGGACTTCAGGACGACGACCTTTCCGAGCTCCGCAACACGCATATCGGTTTTGTTTTCCAGAGTTTCTATCTTCTCCCCTACGCAACGGTACTGGAAAATGTCCTCTTGCCGACGCTTTACCGGGAAAAAGGGGGAGGACACATCGAGAAGCGCGCCGTGGAACTGCTCCACTTGGTCGGCCTGGAAAAGCGGATGAACTTCCGTCCGAACCGGCTCTCCGGAGGAGAACAGCAGCGGGTCGCCCTCTGCAGGGCGCTGATGAACGACCCGGAGATAATCCTGGCCGACGAGCCGACCGGGCAATTGGACAGTAAAACCGCCTCGGAAATCATTAATCTGCTGGCAGAAATGAACAAAAAAGGCAAAACCGTGATCCTCGTCACCCACGACGCGGCGATTGCCGCCAACGCCCAGAGGATCATCCGGATCAAAGACGGTGTCATCATCAATGAGTAGGCTCCTCAACATCCTTTCCCAGTCGCTGGCCGCGGTCATTGCCCTGAAACTGCGGAGTTTTTTCTGCATCCTCAGCATCGCCATCGGGATTTCGGCAATCACGATCATTGTCGCCACAACCGAAGGCGCTTTCCAAAAGGCATTTGACATCGTGGATATATTCGGTCCCGATGCCGTTTTAATTGTCGGCGGCTCGGAGGAGTCGCGGGCAATCTCCCGGCGGATGAAAACCCTGACGCTCGCGGACGCCGACGCGATCCGCGCCTCGTTCGGCACCGCTTACATGGTTGTCCCGATGAGCACCGTTCGCGATGTTGCCGTCTCCTACCGGGGAAACCGCTACTCATCCCAGGCGATCGGATCAACTAACAACTACAGCGTCGCCTGGAGCTGGCCGGTTGTAGAAGGATCGGATTTCACTGAAGAAGACCTCAAAAGGGCGGCGAATGTGGCGCTTATCGGCAACGAAACAATGCTCGAACTCTTCGGCACGGAAAACCCCGTTGGCAAGTTTATTCAGGTAAGAACGATTCCAGTGCAGGTGGTGGGCGTCCTTATGGAACGGGGCGCGTCGATGGGGGGAGGCAATCTCGACAACCGGGTGGTGATGCCGATTACGACCGTCATGAAAAAACTGCAGAACGAGGCAAAATACATTGCGGTCATGCGGGTGCGTTTCGAGGATGTCGAAAACATCGATTTGCGCATGACGGAGTTGAAGGAATTCCTGAGGATGCGTCACCGCCTCCCGGATGGCGAACCGGACGACTTTCAGGTATTTTCGTCCAAGGACATCATAAAATTCCTCGTGGCCCTGACCGGCTCGCTGATCGTCTTTGTCGGCATCGTCGGGATCATCTCCCTTGTCGTTGCGGGCTTTGTCCTGGCTAACCTCTTTCATCTTTCTGTCCGGGAGCGCACCGGGGAGATCGGTATCCGCCGTTCGGTCGGGGCAAAAAAACGGGACATCCTCTACCAGTTTCTCGGCGAGGCGCTGCTTCTAACCACGGCAGGCGGCGCCTGCGGCTTTCTGCTGGGTTTTGCCGGGGCCAAACTGCTCCAGAAACTGGCCGATTTCCCGATCTATTTTTCCTGGAAGGCTTTTGTGATCGGGCTTATGCTGTCGTGGATTGTCGGGATTGTCTTTGGCCTCCAGCCGGCGTCCCGTGCGGCTAACCTGAAACCCATCGAGGCGATCCGAGGCTGACCATGAAGAGAATCATCCTCAATCTGAAGATCGCCCTCGGCGCCCTCGGCAACTACCGACTCCGGACGGCGCTCGCCGTGCTCGGGGTGTTTTTCGGGACGCTGTCTCTGGTGATCGTCGGCAACCTCTCCGACTCCCTCTCGCTCAAAACAGCGCAGGAGATCGACAGTCTCGGGAAAAATCTCGTTATTGTCTTCAGCGGCCAGCTCCGCCAGCATGGCCCGCGGGTCTCCCTGACGAGCCGGGCCGCCACCCTGACCCGGGAAGACGGCACTGCCATCTCGGACTCGCTGCCCGCGGCAACCCGGGTCTCGCCGACGGGGATGAAGGCCTTCCCCGTCCGCTATCGGAACTCGGTATTGAAGGCAATCGCCGTGAACGGCGTTACCCCCAATTTTACGGAAGTCCGGAACTTTGAAATTGCAGAGGGGAACCCAATAACCGACGATGATGAAACAAACCAGCGGAAAGTCGCCGTACTCGGTCCGACCACCGCGACCAAGCTCTTCGGCAATGAAAATCCGATAGGAAAGACGATCCTGATCTGGAGAGTACCCTGCCGGGTCATCGGCATAACCGCCGCCAAGGGCGCCGATCTCTCGGGAACCGACCAGGACAACCAGATTTTCATCCCGCTCAAAACCTTCCTGCGCACCTTTACCAACCAGGAATATCTTAATTCAATCTATATTCAGGCGGCAAACGAAAACGCCATCGCCCCCCTGCAAAAGGACATCGCGGCGCTCTTAAGGATGAGGCACCGGATAAAAGAAGGGCTGAAGGATGACTTCACTGTTGTCGATCTGAAGGACGTAAACTCGCTGAAAAACGATGCAATGGGGATGATAACGATCCTGGGCCGAACCGCGGCGGCGGCATCTTTTCTGATTGGCGCCCTCGGGATCCTTTCGATCATGATCCTGATCGTGAACGAACGGCGGATAGAAATCGGGATCCGCCGGGCGGTAGGAGCGCGCAGGCGCGACATCATCCTGCAATTCCTGCTCGAATCCTCCTTCATTTCGGTAACCGGCGGCCTGATCGGGATTCTCGCGGGAATCCTGGCAAGTCTCGCCATCGCCAGAATTTTGAGCTATCCGGCAACCATCTCCGTTGCGGGGCTGGCGCTATCCTTCGCCGCTTCGGCCCTCTCCGGAATCGTCGCGGGGATATACCCTTCGTTCAAGGCAATCCAGATCAACCCGGTCGATATCATCCGCTCCTGAAAATTACCGGGCACAACCCATCCCCACCCCGGGCCTTCCCCTTTTTCATCCTTCCTTGTTCCCGACCCCGGGAACGGATGTCAGTCAAAAAAATTTCCTAATTCCCCCTGCCGGGAATAAAAAATATGTGGTATGAGTGCCGCAACCACATATTAAAAGGGGGGTCGGGATGGAAAACCTGTTGGACGGCTATCCGGTAGTGATAAAGACGCCGGTGGCATGGGGGGAGATGGATGCCTTTCAGCATATTAACAACACCGTTTATCTGCGGTATTTTGAAAGCGCCAGGATTGCCTATTTTTACAAGCTGGATATGATCGAGGCAATGACCAGGACCGGAATCGGTCCCATTCTTGCCTCCACCTCCTGCAAATTCAAGATACCGCTTACTTATCCGGACAATGTCCTGATCGGGGCCAAAGTGACGAGCATCGATGAATTCAGTTTTATGATGGGCTATTGCGTTTTCAGCGTGAACCACCAGAAAATGGCCGCCGAAGGCGATGGCCTGATCGTGACCTTAAATTATCAGGAAAACAGGAAGGTCCCCGTGCCGGAAGAATTAAGGCAGCGGATATTAGCCCTTGAGGGCGAGAAAGCGAAGCTTAATGTTCATAAAACGAAGCTTAATGTTCATTAAGCAAGAATTGTTGCACAGGGGTTGAGTTATGCGAAAAAATCTGGCGATTATTACACTCACGGCCGGGGCCTTGCTGGCCGTCTTTTTCCTCACTTTTTACATCCACCAGACAAACAAGGAAAATATCCGCTCCGAATTTAGCGAGAACCAACTCCAACTGGCCCGGCAGACCGCCATCCAAATCGAATCGTACCTCCGTTCCCGTTCCCATGACCTGCGGAGGCTTTCCGCTTCGGCCGCGTTGCAGAACCATGGCCGCAAAAGTATGGCAGACGCTATCCTCTCAAACTTCAGCCACTTTAAAACGGTCAATATTAAGGAGATATCTCTTCTTGACGAAAACGGAACCCAAACCTATTCCACAACCGCGGGTGTCCGGGGAGAGAATCATGCCCCGTCAGATTTCTTCGCCTGGGCAAGAGACCCGGCAAACAAAGGGGCGGTCTGGCTTGGCTATGAGAAGGCGGATGGACAGCGCCTACCCTTGACTGCAGGAAGCCCTGCTTCTCCCCATTTCGGGATTTCCGTTGTAACACCGCTTTACCGGGAAGCGGTTGGCGGCGAAAAATTCGCCGGCGCTCTGATCTTCAAGGTCGATCTGGAGGAAATGCTTGCCGTACGGTCGATTTTGTTCACGCCGGTGATGAAATTGCACCGCCTCTGGATCATGGATCGGGCTGGAACCGTTTTGCTGCAATCCGAGCACCCGGAGATGTTGATGAAAAACATCCGGGAAAAAGATGAGACCTGTAAGCAGTGCCATGCCTCCTTCGCCCATGTTGAGACGATGCTGCGGAAAACGGAAGGGGTCGCGGAATATCAACTGAAAGGAGGCCCAAAGAAGATCGCGGCCTTTGCTCCGCTTTCCTTTGCGAACGCCTCGTGGATAGTTGTCGTGAATGCGCCGTTGGACGAGGTGACGGCTTTTGTCCGGAGAAATCTCCAAGACACCCTCCTGCTCCTCGGCCTTGTGATGTTTGTCCTGGGCGGCGCCTTTTTCCTGGCATACAAAAATTACCGCGAGAAAGTGGACCACGAGAATGTTATCAATAAATTATTGAGCATCTCACTTTTAAATATCCAGTTTGAGGAACAATTGGATAAGATGTTGGGAATTATTGTCTCCCTCCCCTGGCTCAAAGTGGAAGCAAAGGGATGTATTTTTCTGGTCAAAGAAAAATCCGCGGCGCTGGTTATGGTGGTCCAAAGGGGACTCCGCCCGTCGGTGGCAACAATGTGCGCAGAGGTTCCGTTTGGTCGCTGTCTCTGTGGTCGGGCCGCCCTGACCGGCGAAACCGAGTTTGCGAACAACGTTGACGAGCGCCACGAAAATACGTACGAGGGCATTTCTCCGCACGGTCACTACTGTGTTCCCATCAAGTTTAATGACAAAGTGCTCGGGGTGCTGAATCTTTATTTGACGGCTGGACATCGCAGGAACAAACGGGAAGAGGAATTTCTCAAGGCGATAACGGATGTAATGGCCGGCATCGTGGAGCGAAAGCGGGCGGAGGAAAAGATTCACATGCTTGCTTATTATGACGGCTTGACCGGTCTGCCGAATCGCACTTTCTATAAGGAGCTGATGCAGAGATCCATTGAATACGCCAAACGCCACAAAGAGATATTTGCCGTTATTTACATGGGGATAGATAATTTACAGCGGATTAACGATACGCTCGGGCGCAGTCGCGGAGATATCCTGCTGAAGGCCGTCGCGGACAGACTTGTCATTACTTTGCGAAGGAGCGATTACCTTGCCCGCTCAGATGAAGATGAAACAGAAAATATTGTATCGCGAGTGGGTGGAGATGAGTTTATCGTATCGACTCATGGTCTCGCCCATACTCAGGATGCCGCAATAGCGTCCCAGCGCTTACTGAAGGAAATATCCGCACCATATACTCTGAACGGTCAAGAGGTGTTTATTACCGCCAGTATCGGCATTGCCCTGTATCCCGATGACGGAGCGGATGTTGACGACCTGCTGAGAAACGCCGATACTGCCCTGGAACATGCAAAAAAAGAGGGTAAGAACAACTATCAATTCTACTCAAGAGCGATGAATGCCTCTGTTTTGGAACTCCTGACTCTGGAAAACGACCTCCGCAAAGCCCTGGAGCGAAACGAACTTGTCCTCTACTATCAGCCCAAAGTGGATGCAGCGACGAGAAAGGTCAAGGGGATGGAAGCGCTGATACGCTGGAAACATCCCGACAAGGGTTTGATTTCACCAATGCAATTTATTCCTTTGGCGGAAACAAGCGGTCTCATCGTCCCCATCGGAGAATTTGTGATACGTACCGTCTGCAGGCAAATCAAGGCATGGCGGGAAGCCGGTTACAACCCCATGAACATTGCCCTGAACGTATCGAGTCGCCAGTTTGATCAACATAACCTGCTGGAAATAGTCAAGGAATCCCTGCAGGATGCCATGATTACTCCCCAATTCATAGAGTTGGAAATAACGGAAAGCACCATTATGCGGAACCCGGAGAAGGCGATTCGAACCCTGACAGAAATAAAAGCGCTGGGGATAGAACTGGCGATCGATGATTTCGGGACGGGATATTCATCATTGAGCTATCTGAAGCAGTTGCCGCTGGATTATTTGAAGATAGATATGTCCTTTGTCAAAAACCTGGCGACCGACCCCAACGATCAGGCAATCGTCAGAGCGATAATCGCTATGGCGCACAGCCTGAATTTGAAGACCATTGCCGAAGGGGTGGAGACAGAGGAGCAGTTGTCTTTCCTGCAGGAACATGGCTGCGACGAAATCCAGGGATACTTGTTCAGCCGACCTTTACCGGCGGAGGAGATCCCGGAAATTTTGTCAAAAGGATATCTATAGACAAGAAGGCGGAGGCCAGCCAAAGCAACCTCGTAAACATTCGAAAACTATGACATTGCCTGGCATCTCTCCCTCCAATGACCAGAGGCGGCCCCCCCGCGAACTCGGCGAGGGCCGTCCGCCTCTTTCGATCTGGGACTCTATCTAACCTGCAGAAATGATTGCTGGCTGTGATTCATCCTTCGGCGGGGCAATCTGGCGGTGACGGATAACGCCATATATGATCGACGGCAGCACAATTACGGCCGCGATTAACGAAACATATTCATTCGGATGGAACATGATCGCGATCGAAACGATAGCCAGCGCCGTGCACAGTGCAATGTTCGCAACCCGGCCGCGGATGAATTGACCGAAAATGGCAAAGGAAAGGCCGCAGCAGCCCACCGCCACGAGCAGCGTGTCGCCGATCTGCCCCCAGCCCGGGCTCACGACAATCTTGGTGCGGATGAAAATGGCAAAGGTCATAACGGTAATGGGCAGGCACAGCTTCAGCGCCTGCCACATGGTATTCATGAAGGAGGCATCGGCAATTCGCGCCGAAACAGCGGCGGTAAGCGAAGTCGGCGGCGACAGCTCGCCCCAGACGGCGATCAGAAAGGCGAAGAAATGGGCGATCCACGGATCGACGCCCAGTTTGCGCAACGGGTCCACGATAATAACCGCCAGGAGGATGTAGGTTGCCGTCGGCGGCAGGCCGGTGCCGACGAGCCAGCCGAAGATCCAGGCCATCAGCACCAGGGCGATGATGTTCCATTCGCCGACGCGCAGGAGGATTCCCCCCATCCGGTTGATGAACCCGGTTACCGTGAACAGGCCGATCATGATGCCGAGCGTGGCCAAAAGCAGCAGCAGATAGGAGGTCATCTCGGCGTGCGTCTCGATCATTTTACGGATGTTCTTGAAAAGCGCATCCTTGTCCGTCGCCGGATCTTTCCGCACGTACTTGAAATAATAGAAAAGGAGGATGAGGAGGATTAGCATCAACGATCCGGCATAGAGACCCGCCAACTGCTCGCCAAAGTTGAACACCCCCATGATGATGGTCAGATAGATGATCCCGATGAAGAAAACCGCCGTCTTGAGCTGCTCATAGACCGGCATGAACGCCCCCTCGATCGGGGAGCCGGGCATCTTGCTGATGCTCATCAGGTAAACGGACAGTGAAAGCGTTGAGTAGTAAATGAAGGCAAGAGAGAATCCGCGGAGCACCACGCTCCAGTAGGAGACGCCAAGGAATTCCGCCATGACGAAACCGGCCACCGCCATCACCGGTGGCATGATCAGGCCGCCCATCGATGCTGCCGTCTCCACCGCCGCCGCGAACTCTCCCGGCACCCCATAGCGCTTCATCAGCGGGATCGTAAAAGCGCCGACCACCGTGGCATTGGCCGCACCACTGCCGCTGATCATGCCGACCGCTGTCGAGGCAAGCACCGCCGTCTGGGGAATTGTGTGCCGCGACCTTCCGGCGATGCGCCGCATAAAACTGACCATCGCCTCCTGGGCATTAAAGCCGCTGGCCGCCGCCGCCAGAAGCAGGAACGCCGCAATCGTAGTCAGGGCGATCTGCGCGTATTGACCGTAAATGCCCGTCGAAAGTTCGACGGTGCTCGAGGTGATCACCCGATAGAAGGAAGCCCCCGGATGCCAGAAGAAATCAAGCGGACTCAGATATCCCCAGAGCGTATAGCCCAAGAGAATCATATTCATCCAGAACAGTTCACGGTTGGTAATCCGCGACAGCTCCATGACCAGACAGAAAACAAGGAGACCCATGATGAAGTCCTGCCGGGTGTAGGATCCTTGCCGCCAGATCGAGATGGCTTCGTATTCCATATGAAAATGGTAGAAGGCATAGACGCAAATGGCCAGGTAGATTATGACAATGATATTATTGGCGAGCGCCGGCAGCCGTTTGTACATGAAACCGTTCTTGTGCAGATGCAGAATCCGCACCGCCAGGGCGATCGGCACGAGATTCGCCACCAGTTCGGTCGGCCCGCCGAAGCCTCTGTAAAAATACCAGCACAGCCAGGCGAACATAATGACCGATAAAAGGAAGATCAGATTTTGGAGATTGACGTGGCGTAAAATCCCTTTATCCTGCATGTTTTCCCTCCCAAATTGGCCTGAAGCCGCTGCCGAGGCACCCACAGCTTCTGTTGCAGCAGTGGCGGCGTTCAACAAACAGACTAACAATTAACGGTCGCATCCCCCCCGACCGCCCCCGTCGCCTTTAGCCGACAAGATTACACTTTACCGATGACGTTCCCATCAAATCGGGCAGGGAGGCAATAGAGGGGAACCGGCGCCGCGTTGCAGCGCCGGTTCCCGTTCTTCACAATCCATTCCGGCGATTACTTGCCGGCGATCTGCCACTTGTTGTCCCATGCCTTCTTTTCTTTCAGGAACTTTGCCAGCCCCGCATGCACGGGAATGGTCGGATTGGCGTTGATGCCGTTAACCTGCATGCCGACAAAGTCGTGCGCCATCGGCCCAAACCCCGGATCGGCCTTGGCCAGGTTGTCGCGCTCGGCGTAGAACTTGCTCAGCATCTTATAGACGACATCCTCGGGCATATCGGCAAGCACGTTGTAGGCAAACAGAATCGGCACGCCCAGAATGGTCTTCACGCCGACGTCCTTGCTGAAGGCATTTTTGGGATCGACCTCCACGGGGGCGAGACCTGCCGCAGTCAGTTTTTTGACCTCATCAGCCGACGGGTTGATCACCCGGAGGTCGGTGCGCAGCTCGGTCTCACGCCAGTAGGAGGCGAGCGAGCGCCCTGCCGTCGTATAGGCAACGGCGCCGGCGATAGTGCCACTCTGGAGGGAATCACCCTGGGCCGCCTCGCCGATCTGGACGTGTTTGAACTGATATCCCAGTGCCTTGAAGATACGCTGGAAATTCAGCCAGTTCATGAAGCCGGCGGGGGTGAAGAAAACCGGCTTGCCGCTGAAATCGCCCCACGACTTGTATGCGCCTGCTTTCGGGGCGTAAACGGCCATGAATGACTCCATCGGGTAGGCGTACCAGGTATGCACCATCCGCGATTTGGCGGCCTTGTAGTCCTTGAAGCTACCCGTGCCGTCATAAACCTGGGTCATCCCGACGTCGGCCGTGTAGCCGATCTCCGCGTTGCCGTCCATAGTTGCCTTCATGGCGGCGGTCGTGGACGGATACGGATTGACGGTGACAGTGTATTCGCCGCCGAGCGCGTCCTCCAGCACCTTGGTCATCTGGGCCGCGACCTTGTAGCCGTAAGAACCCGTGCTGGATGTGGCCCAGCGAATTGACTTGCGCTCCGCCGCGTTAGCCGGGTTGATCACCGTCAAGGCGAAGAAGGCGACAAGGATCGCCACGATTACCGGAAATGTGTAACTTGATTTTGCTGTTTTCATCATTTTCCTCCTCTGATTTAATCTCTTTGTATATATCCCCATGCTTGCGGCACAGCACTCATTGTCGGCGTTCCAAGCAAGAACGCCCCCACCAAAAACCGCAAATAAACATTCACGGCGCTGGCTTTAATAACAATTTGTTATGAATACCATTTTCCGTAAATTCTGACTTTTTGCGAGTTATCCAAAAGAATAAGAGGCTTAACAACAGCCCGATTTACGATATTTTATAAAATATATATGAGATTTTTAATTCTGTGCCTGCTTTTCGACCAGATTTTATAGAGGAAGTCAAGCTTTTTTTAAAAAAGCTCTATTCCCCTTTCTTCAAATAAGTGGAGCCAGTGCCTTTTTCAGATACATCCGCCCTTTGCCCCCCGGTCAATGGCGTCCGAGATGTGAAAAGTCAAACTTTTCGGTATTTCTTCGCGCCTTCCACGTAAAGGTCGTTTCCCCGGATGTCGTTGATGACGACTGCCGGAAAATCCTCGACCTCCAGCCGACGGATCGCCTCCGGACCCAAATCCTCATAGGCGACGACCTCTGCCTTTCTGATGCTCTTGGCCAGGACGGCGCTGGCGCCGCCGGTGGCGCCGAAATAAACGGCCTTGAATTTTCCCATCGCTTCGATAACCTCGGGCGCGCGATTTCCCTTGCCGATCATTCCTTTCATCCCCAACTCCATCATTTTGGGCGCGTAGGCGTCCATGCGATAACTTGTCGTAGGTCCCGCCGAACCGATAGGCTTCCCCGGCCGGGCCGGGGTCGGACCGACGTAGTAGATTATCTGTCCCTTGACATCCATGGGCAGTTTTTTGCCCTCATTGATCAGATCAATCATCCGCTTGTGGGCGGTGTCTCTTCCCGTGTAAATAACGCCGGTAATCAGGACTTTGTCGCCTATTTTCAATTTGTCAATATCTTCATCGGACAAGGGGGTCTGCAGCCGAATTTCGTTTGCCATGTTGTTCCTCCATCAGATAGTTGCTTCCTTATGTCTGTTTGAATGACACTGGACATTCACCGCCAGCGGGAGACTGGCGATATGGCAAGGTTCAACCTCGAAGAAGACTTCGAGCGCCGTGGTCGTACCTCCATAACCCATAGGTCCTGTCCCGAGCTTGTTGATCCGCTCCAGCACCTCCTGCTCGATCGCGGCGATCTGGGGATCGGGATTGCGCTCACCCACCTTGCGCAGCAATGCCTTTTTGGCCAGAATGGCCGTTCTTTCGAATGTTCCCCCGATCCCCACGCCGACAATTATGGGCGGACAGGGATTGGAACCGGATTCCTTTATGCGGTTGACGATGAAATCCTTTATGCCGTCAATGCCCGCCGAAGGGGTCAGCATGTGGACGCGGCTCATGTTCTCCGCCCCGCCCCCTTTCGGGACGGCCATTATTTTTATTTTTTCTCCGGGGACAATATCGTAGTGGATTATCGCCGGGGTGTTGTCCCCTGTATTTTTTCTGGTAAAGGGATCGCAGGACGACTTTCGCAAATATCCGTCCCTGTACGCCTGACGTACGCCTTCGTTGAAGGCATCCCTGATGTTCCCGCCGACAACGTGGACATCCTGGCCGATATCGACGAACAGGACGGCGAGACCCGTATCCTGGCAGAGCGGATATTCCCCTTCCGCCGCGACTCGGGCGTTTTCTTTGAGTTCCTTGAGAACCTCCCTGGCCACGGGCGATTCATCGCTGGCGATCCCCCGCTCGAAGGCAGCCACGATATCCTGACCCAAATTATAATTGGCATCGATCAGTAATTGTTTCACCGTTGAAACTATTTCGCTGACGTCGATATCTCTCATGATTTTCTCCTGTTTATTTGTAACAACGAAGTCAGGCTGAAGCCGACAGACTATCTACCTGGACAGGTGGGTTTTATTACATTATTCTTAGTATAACAACATTTTTATGGGGTGAAACCGGTGAATTTTGGACAACCGTCAGCGGGATGGCTTTCCCTTGAACATTTTCGCCAGCGACTGATCGATGAGGCGCTGCCTTCCTGCGATTCTCCCCGACTCATCCAGAAGAATCAGGGAAGGCACGCCCAGGATGCCGTAGCTCGCCGCGACCGCCCCCTTTTCATCAAGCAGCAATCGGTAGGGAAGATTGTTTTTATCTGCATATCCGGAAACCCTATCCCGGGATCCCTGCCGCAATGATCACCACGGCCAGCGCGGCTATAGAAATTTTGCTCCTTCCCCTCATGTTGTTCCCTTCATCTCCGTGCCCCACGGCAGGCGCAGACAACCGTCGCCGATCACGGGTTTGCCTGCGCCCTTCAGTGGTTAAGGCTCCAGATCTTTTTTCATCCGTTCAAACTCTTCCTTCGTAATCTCCCCTTTGGCGTAGCGCTTTTTCAAGATGTCGAACGGGGTTTCACCCGACGACGGACCATTCGTCTTTGATTTTGCCTCCCGTGCGAGCCAGTAGATCACCGCCGCAACCAGGATGACGATCAAGAGCATCCCCATAAACATTCCTCCGTATCCAAAATATCCAAAATTCATCATCGGCCCCCAACCCTCTCCGCAGCCGAAACCATAACGACCGCACCCGGAAATCAGCAGCGTCAGGCCGATCGCTATCACGAACAACTTTAATATTTTCATGGTTCATCCTCCTTACGAATATTTGACACGGTTTTTAAAATTCACATACTGCGTTTCATTCCCCGTTCGGCAGTTACCGAAGCAGGTAGCGTGCCAATAAACTTCCAGAAGCAGGAATGTAGCTACAACATATTGTTATTACTTTGTATAATATATTTAAAAATACCGATGGCGTAAAAATCCTTCAAAATATTTTTCAAAACCGATTAACACTGGATATAAAATGCTCACTTACCCCGATTCCCCTGAGCTGCATGGATAAATAGTATCCGCTTCGCTTGAGGGGCTCGAGCGAAAGCTCTTCATCCGCCGAACCGTAAACACTTTTAACATATTGATCATTCTATAGATATTATGCTCATCCGAAATATGTGGCCGTTCTTTTCCGGGGGATTTTACGATCACCGGGAGCAGGATTTTCTCCCATAATCGAGATAATTCACGGAGGAGGTGCGAATATTTTCAGCAGTTGATGCGATACGGATCTGTAAAGGTTGCAGAACAGCGGTCGGACGACGGGGAAATTTTCTTAAATTATTTTTTAAAATTATACTTGACAATGACTATTCGTTAAGTATAGTATCCGCGAAAAGTAAGCGATAAAGAGAGCGAGCCGATGAAGATCACTTTTAAAGGGGACTACGCATTAAAGATCATGCTTGAGCTATCCCTGGAGTATGGAGGCCCCCTGGTCCAGATTAAGGAGATCGCCAGACGCCAGGATATTCCAAAGAAGTTTTTGGAGCAGATCGTCATGATCCTCAAAGGCGCCAAGTACGTTAAAACCGTGCGCGGTGCGAAGGGGGGAGTCGCCTTGGCCAAGGAGCCGGCAAAGATCACCCTCGGGGAGGTCATCAGGCTTATGGAAGGGCCGACCGCACCGATTGCCTGCGTGAGCGAGTTACGAGGAAAATGCGATTTTGAAAACCGGTGCGCGTTTCAGGAGGTCTTCGGGGAGATCACTTGCCTGATTAATGGCGTGGTCGATAAGGTCACCTTTGCGGACATGGTGGATCGAACCAAGGCGCTGGGGGGAAAACGCCCGATCGATTACAACATATAATTTTTTTGCATGCTAAGACTACTATAAATATAGACTATATATTGAAAGGAGAGCGCTCATGAACGGAACTCGAATGCCACGGTGCAGGTGACGCCCTTCTGCGCACGGGCATAAAAGCGGATGGTTCAATAACAAAAACAAACGATCATTGGATACAAGGAGGAAATGAACATGGGTCAGCAAAATCAGGGAATCGACACATTGGCATTGCACGCGGGACAAATACCGGACCCGACCACGGGATCGCGGGCCGTCCCGATTTACCAAACCACCAGCTATGCGTTCAACGACGCCGACCATGCCGCGGATTTGTTCGCGCTCCGGGCCTTCGGCAACATTTACACACGCCTGATGAACCCCACCACGGACGTGCTGGAAAAACGTCTATCTGCCATTACCGGCGGCACCGGCGCCGTGGCAACGGCGACCGGCCAGGCGGCGATCTTCTATTCCATCTGCGCCATCACCCAGGCGGGGCAGAATATTGTCACGGGCGACAAACTCTACGGCGGAACCTACACACTCTTCACCGTGGATCTCAAGCGGTTCGGCATTGAAGTGCGGTTTGTGGACTCCTCCGATCCCGCCAATTTTGAAAAGGCGATTGACGGGAACACGCGTCTTGTCTATTCGGAATCCATCGGCAACCCCAAAAGCAATGTGGACGATATCGACGCGATCGCCGAGATTGCCCACCGGCACAAGATCCCGTTCATTCTGGACACTACGGTCTCTCCGCCGCCGCTCTTTTACCCCTTTGCACACGGGGTGGATATTGTGGTTTATTCGCTGACCAAGATCATCGGCGGCCATGGCACATCCATGGGCGGCGCCATTGTAGAGAAGGGCGATTTTGACTGGAAGGGTTCCGGAAAATTCCCGGAGATCACCGAACCGGACGCCGCCTACCACGGCGTCAATTTTTGGGATGCATTCGGCAACCATGACAAAGCCGTCGCGCCGGGCCTCGCATATGTGCTCAAGATCCGGACGGGACTGCTGAGAGATACCGGGGCGACAATCTCTCCGTTCAATTCGTTCCTCATCCTCCAGGGGCTTGAAACGCTGCCGCTCCGGGCCCGGCGGCATGTCGAAAACGCGCAGAAGGCGGCGGAATATCTGGCCGATCACCCATTGGTCTCGTGGGTGGAGTATGCGGGGCTGGAGGGTCATAAGGATCACGACCGCGCCAAACAACTGCTGCCGTTGGGTCCGGGGGCGATTTTCACCTTTGGCGTAAAGGGCGGGTACGAATCGGCAAAGAGGTTCATCAACAACGTGAAGCTGGCCTCGCACCTGGCCAATGTGCTGGACGCCAAGACGCTCGTGATTCATTCCGCCAGCACGACGCATTCGCAACTGACGGCGGAGGAACTAAAGAAGTCCGGCGTGGAACAGGATGCCGTCCGGATCTCCGTGGGGCTGGAGGACATCAGCGACATCACTGCCGACCTGGATCAGGCGCTGAAGGCGGCGCATACATAATCTATACTGAAAGGAGAAGCATCATGGCAAAGATTTACGAGGATAACAGTTTGAGCATCGGCAATACGCCGCTGATTCGCATCAATCATCTTGCGGGAGGATTTAAGGGAACGGTTCTTGCGAAAATGGAGGGGCGCAATCCGGCCTATTCGGTCAAGTGCCGCATTGGCGCCAGCATGATCTGGGACGCCGAAAAACGCGGCATCCTGAAACCGGGCGTGGAGATCATCGAGCCGACCAGCGGCAACACCGGGATCGCGCTGGCCTATGTCGCCGCTGCACGGGGGTACAAACTGACCCTGACGATGCCCGAGACAATGAGCATTGAACGAAGGAAGGTGCTGGCCGCGCTGGGCGCCAATCTGATCCTGACTCCCGGCGCCGAGGGGATGAAGGGGGCGATCAGCCGCGCCGAAGAGATTGCGGCCTCCGATCCACAGCGATACTTCATCCCGCAGCAGTTCAAGAACCCGGCCAATCCGGAGATCCACGAAAGGACGACCGGTCCGGAGATCTGGAACGATACGGACGGCGCCGTCGATGTCCTGGTCTCCGGCGTCGGCACCGGTGGGACCATCACCGGGATCTCCCGTTACATCAAGCACACCCGGGGCAAGCAGATCCTCTCCGTGGCCGTGGAGCCCAAGGAGAGTCCGGTGATCAGCCAGAAACTGGCCGGCGTGGAGATCAAGCCCGGCCCCCACAAGATCCAGGGCATCGGGGCCGGCTTCATCCCCGACACGCTTGATCTGTCCATCGTTGACCGGGTGGAGCAGGTGGAAAGCGGCGAGGCCATCGAATTCGCCAGGCGTCTGGTCAAAGAGGAGGGTTTGCTGGTGGGGATCTCCAGCGGCGCAGCCATGGCCGCGGCGATCCGTCTGACCAGGTTGGAAGAGCTTGCCGGCAAGACGATCGTGGTCATCATGCCGGATGCCGCGGAGCGGTACCTCTCCACGGTGCTTTTCGAGGGGATCTGAGATTCCCGGTGGGATCCCCCCGAAGGGCGCGGTGACCACGACAGCGGGGGTAGACGGTTGATGGCAGGAAAAGATAATGTAGCCTCTCCCGGGGATATATGTTAGCGTCGGCTTGAATGAGGTATGTGAATGTCTTAATAACTTGGGTAAGCGTAACTATGGGTTTCAACATTTCAATCGGGTTGGCATTTCTGGCCGGTCTGGCCTCTTTTCTTTCCCCCTGCGTCTTCTCGCTGGTTCCCGCGTATATCGGCTACCTGTGCGGCCGGGCGGCAGGGGGGGAAAACAGGGCCGGAAATCGTTTCACGACCTTTACGCACGGTCTGGCTTTTGTACTGGGCTTCAGCGTTGTGTTTGTGCTGCTTGGTGTTGCGGCCTCCGCCTTTGGCAGTCTGCTCTACGACCTGCGCAACTGGGTGGCGCGTATCGGCGGGATCGTGGTCATCATTTTCGGCCTGCACATGACCGGCGTTTTCCGCATCGCCTTTCTGGAATACGATGTCCGCGTCCATAGCAATCCTGACCGCAAGCGGGGGTACATCGCCTCTTTTTTGATGGGAGTCTTTTTTTCGGCCGGATGGTCGCCCTGCATTGGCCCCGTTCTGGGTTCGATCCTGACACTCGCGGTAAACGGCAATTCCGTTGCCTTGGGGACCAAACTGCTTATTTCCTATTCCCTCGGTTTGGCTATTCCCTTTTTGATCGCCGCCCTGAGCATCGGGTGGTTGTCCGGGATAATACGTCGCTACGGAAAAGTGGCGCACTATGTGGAGGTGGGGATGGGTGTGGTCCTGATCATCGTCGGGCTGATGCTGCTTTTTAATGTGTTCCAGTGGATATCAACCTATGGACAGTTCTTCTGGATCGATTTCGGCCTTTAGGGATCTTTTTGTCAACGGTGGATGGATAACAATGGAAGAAAAAGTGGTGCGCGCAGCCGATAAGCATAGCCTTAAACATGTCAGCTTTTTTGTTCTCATTATTGCTGCAGTAGCGGTCGTTATTATACTTCAGGGGAAAGATTCATTCTTTACGTCTTACAAGCCAAGGGTCAAGGTGGGGATTCCCGCGCCGAATTTTACCTTTCCGGGACTTGATGGCAAGATTGTCAGCCTGGCCGATTTCAAAGGCAAGGTGGTCTTCGTCAATATCTGGGCCACATGGTGTCCCCCCTGCCGGGAGGAGATGCCATCCATGGAAAAGCTTTATCGGGAGCTAAAAGGTGACGGTTTTGAAATCCTGGCGGTCAGCATTGATGCATCAGGAGCCACGGCTGTTGCCCTGTTCATGAAAGAATACAAGCTGAATTTCCCGGCCCTTCTCGATCCCGGGGGGACGATAAAAAATCTCTATGGAACGACCGGCGTTCCGGAAAGTTTTATCGTTAATAAAGAAGGGATGATTGAAGAAATCGTTATAGGTCCGAGGGACTGGTTCACCCCTGAAGTTGTCCGTTTTTTCCGGAATCTGATCCAGAGGCCATAAAACGCCGAATCAGCCGGCTGCCGGAGGGTATAGGCAATCCGAAAAATTTGTTGGCATATTAACATTTCGCCGCTCCACAGCTTTTGTCGCTCCTTTCGATCAGCATTGAATCCTGCCGTCCTTGAGCCGGATGACTTTCCGGGCCGAGGCGGCATTCTCCGGATTGTGCGTCACCATGATGATCGTCTGCCCTTCGGCGTTGAGGTTCCCCAAAAGCGCCATAATCTCGTCGCCGGTTGCAGAATCGAGATTGCCCGTGGGCTCGTCGGCCAGGATGATCGGCGGATGGTTGACCAGCGCCCGGGCGATCGCCACCCGTTCCTGCTCCCCCCCGGAGAGTTGATTCGGAAGGCGCCGTTCCTTGGAACCCAGCCCCACCTTGTCCAGCACCTGGCAGGCTGCCTCCTTCTGCCAGCTGTTCGAACCGCGGATAATGGTCAGCGGCAGCATCAC
>Ga0208373_1000661_pt1 | contig 55663 bp, 46 predicted proteins | sample RifOxyC2_FD_184036 | JGI IMG/M metagenome (GOLD analysis project Ga0208373, IMG submission 184036) | Soil microbial communities from Rifle, Colorado - Rifle Oxygen_injection C2 (SPAdes) | ecosystem: Environmental > Terrestrial > Deep subsurface > Rock core/Sediment | place: Rifle, Colorado...
AGCAGTCAAGGAAATGATAGAAGTCAGAAACTCCCTAATGCTTGAGCAACTACTCAACACTCATCCAGAAATAGAAATTGAATTTGGAAAATTGGCAGAGGGTGCAGGCAAAGAACAAGTTTGGGAAACTATCCGCAGATTAACCGTAACCCAAAACAGACAAAACGCTGCTTTGTTTGCTACCGGTTACGCAGCGCGGACTATAACCAAAGCAACTTTGGGTGCCATAGCTATGCCTATAGTTGGTGCTGTGTTTGGTGGAGTACGCGCCAAATTTAAAGCAAAAGAAACCCTAGTGGAAAGAAGGAAGGATGCTAGATATGGTGGCCGTGATAACAGCAACGAAGCCGAGAAGGTTGTCGACGCAGACAAAATGGCAAACCACATAGATAATATTTTAAACCAACTAGAACAAGCGAATATTTCAGATGAAAAAAGACTCGCGCTTGAAAAAAGATTGCAAATCCGAATAGACGTAGTTTTGGAAAAAATAGAAAGCGGGCTACTGAACTTTGGAAACTCTAAAGATGCACTACTTAATCAATATCGACTAACAGAGAATCTAAACAGGGCTTTAGCCAGATCAGCATTGTTCGATGAAACCGTCAGAGAGGAGGTGTCTGCGCGAACAAACGCTATAATGTCTTTCCGCGAAGGCAACATCGCAGAAGCTCAACAAAAATACATTGAGGAGCAGATACTAATGGGTGCACTCCGAGGTGCTGGTATCGCAACCGCTGGTTACATCGTCCGTGCAATCGGAGAAGAAGCCGGTTGGTGGGGAGGGGAAACACCGGCAGCAAGGCCATACTCGGAAGAAACTGCTGATTCAAAACCTTTTGTAGATTCCAGATATGTCGCTGAAAGTTCCCCAGAATTAGCAAAGGCAGAAGAATATGTAGCTCAAGCAGAAAAACATTATAGAAACGCACAGGAATATTATGACAACGCCACCGGCGAAGATAAACAGGCAGCGCTCGAAGCATTGAATGGTGCAAAAGCGGAATTAGATTTTCAGAAAAAATACTTGGAAGGTGTTGCCAACGGAACAATCGTAGCTACTGAGGCTCCTGTAGACTCAGCAGAGTCTCAGGTAAAAACAGATACTATTACTCGTCAGTCGACTTACACACCAGCCGAGAAGGACACGACTACAACAACCCCAACAAAAAATATTGAAACTGGTTCTGACTCAACAACAGTTGCAAAGACAAAACCTCTTGAAGGAGGTGGGCCAGCAAAAACTCCAGAAACCACGGTGAGTGAATCAGGTACTGGCAAAGAAGTAGTTGAGGGAGAAGAGAAAAGTACTGAAGGTGGAACAGCTACAAGAGAAGAGGAATCTCAAGCAAAAGCAGAACCTGCACCGACCAAGGAAACACCTCAGGTAGAGAAACCTAAACCTTCTGAAGAAACTACAGGAGACGAGGTAGATGACAAAAAAGCAAAAGTTAACAGGAAACCAGGAAGACTAGCCAAACAAGACACAACCACAACAGAAGCACATCCGCGGGCTGTCCCAGAAACAAAAGCAACTGTTGGAGACATGGATCCGAATGCAATAGTCGGCGAGGGTGAGGGCGTAACCTTTGCTTTCAAACACCAACTCGAAGCTGACCCAAAACTTGGCAAAGCCTTAGCAGACCAAATCGGCTATGGGGGTAAAATTGGAACAAAAGCATTTTACGAAGCACTCGGTAAAGAGTTTGGATATATAAAACCAAATGGTGAGTGGATAGGTGTTAGCGAAGGTGACGTAGCAGCATACAAATTCGTAAAAGTTGGCGACTCATATAAAGTGTACGAATATCATCTAAAAGGCACTGAGTGGGAAATTGTTGAAAGACATAAATCAGATGGTGATTTCGAAGGAGAAGATTATGAGAGAGAATATGAATATTTAAACACACCAAAAAGGAAGCCCGAGGTTGCGGATGGTGATGGAGACGAGGCCACAGAACCTGGACCATCAGATAACAATGGTCAACTCGCACGCAAACCAAAAGCAGATGAAGGAGATTTAAATAACGGCCAACTAAACAGGGCGCCGAAACCTGGTAGCCAGAATTTAGACAATGGTCAATTAGCCAGAAAAACAGGTGATGGTAACCTTCCGAGAACGAGAACAGAGGATAATGCGAGCATTAGAACTAAAACTGTTTCTAAGATAGAGAGAATAGTTACACCTGCAAAAGGCCCAACAACTATTTTGGAATCCGACAAACAAGATGTGAAGTGGACCATCGAACCCGGACCACCGGATGGCCGACCATGGATAGTCGAAGACTTCAAACTCGTAGGAGGCAAAGCACTACGCATGTTCGCAGACAGATACGGATATGACGAACTCACCAACAGTCAAGTAAAATTCGTAGGGGATCGATACCGATTTAATTTAAATAAAATATTTGAAAAGAGTAGCGACTGGACTGACAAGTGGAGCAAAGAACCAGCTACCAGACTATTACGCATGGATGTGGGTGACAAGGTGAGTGGCAACAAAGAAGAATTGAGTGCATACATAAAAATGCTTAACAAAGCAACCGACATGAAACCATTCAATGACGGATTTGTAGGCAACAAAGAAACTACCAAGGACTACATCCTGCGCATGTTGTTCGAACTTGAAAAGCGCGGCAAGCTGGATGCCTTCAATGACAAGTTTGATGCGTTCGTGGAAGGTGCAAGCAAACCAGAAGTAGAAGTTCCTGTTGGGGATGTCACAGATCAAATTGATTTTGGAAAAGTATATATGTACGAATTATGGCAAAGATATTCCAATACACCAGAATCATTAAGTGAAGACGAACTTGCCTTTGTAGAAAAAACTGAAGCATTAGGTAAGAAACTAGATAGCAAATCTACCACCCTAGAAGCTAATGAAACCGCAGAACACTACATGAAAAGATTAGAGGGTTTAGTGAAAAGTAAATCTAAATAAAGTTGCCTAAAAAGCTAAAACCACCTTCGCTTGATGCTGGGTGGTTTGTTGCTTTTTTGCTTTGGTTTTTTTAATGCTTAATTTTATTTCCCTTTGGGTTTCGCGGGAGGAGCGAATGTCCGGCCGGGTGCAGGATTTGGGTCGTAGGTCTTCTTTTCAACCTTCAAAGTCAGCGGCGCGTCACTACCGTCGGTCACGGTATATTCATACAGACCGAGTTTAATTTTGGCGCCTCTGATGGGTTCAAAAATAAAATTTCCTTTTCCTGCAATCTCCGGCACATACGTCAAGAATAAATCATCCCTGGCTCCTTGTGCGTCTGGTTTCCAAAAAGAAACTTTGAACCGAACCACCCGGTTGCCGGATTTTTGAATACTTCCGGGAACAATTATCCCCTGGGTATGAGGCAGGATAATGACATCGGTGAATTCTTTGAAAATAATCTTTCCGTTGACACTTTCTGCTTTACCCCGGACAACAGGATGCAACACAATGGAATCATCACCGGTGACAACTGAAATTCCATCAAGAAGATTCACAAGGCCGTAGTCCACGACCATACTTTGGGAAAGTGTATCAGTTCCAGCACTGGTTTGGTTTCCATTGTTGATCCGTGCAAATTGATCTTGGGCGGTGATGATGGTGGTGAAAAGGGAAAAGAGGGCGATGAAGAGGATGTGGGTGCGCATGGTGTATTTTTTTTAAAAAATGAGTGGAGTGGAATTGTTGATTCCAGATCCTGTTGTGTTTTACAAGAAAACAAAACAGAAGCTAGATCCAACAATCACCCACATCACCTACGCAGCGCTCGCTACGAGAGAAAAAATTAAGCATTTTTAAGGTACTGTAACTTACGTATTATAGCATATAAATACACCTTTTGTCAAGCCCTATTATATGGATATGCTATAATCATTTTCATGGAAGAACATCTAAAAGGACTCAACCCAATGCAGAAAGAAGCGGCGTTACACAAGGACGGACCGCTTTTAATTGTGGCTGGTGCTGGTGCGGGTAAGACAAAGACTGTTGTACACCGGATGGTGAATCTTGTTAAACAAGGCGTAGAACCAGGGAGAATCCTAGCAGTAACATTCACAAACAAGGCAGCCAAAGAAATGCGCGAGAGAACAGTGAAAGAAATGGAGAAACACACCCAAGTACAGGATGGTATTCCGTTCGTTTCGACGTTTCACTCCCTAGGGGTGTTTATCATCAAAGAAAATGCCACGTTAATCGGATTAACAAAACACTTCAGTATACTGGATGACGGAGATACAAATTCAATCATAAAGGACATCCTAAAGGACATGAGTGTTGATCCAAAACAGTATGACCCTAAGAAAATCAAAAACATCATCTCCCGAGAGAAGGGGAAGTTTGTGAAACAGAGTGAATACAGAGAAAGAGCAGAGAACTCTAGTAGTAGTATTGAGCAAATTGTAGCCCGAGTTTGGGAGAAATATGAGAGCAGGAAAAAGGCGGAAAACAGTCTCGACTTCGACGACCTGTTGGTAAAGACTGTGGAACTCTTGAAAGGCAACGAACAAGTGCGGGAACACTATCAGAACAAGTGGGAGTACATACATATAGATGAGTATCAGGACACAAACGAAGTCCAGTACCTGATGTCAAAGATTTTGGCTGACAACAACAAAAACATCTGCGCCGTCGGGGACGCCGATCAAAATATTTATTCCTGGCGTGGTGCGAATTTGAAAAATATTCTGAGCTTTGAGAAGGATTATAAAAACGCAAAGATTGTTTTACTCGAGGAAAATTATCGTTCCACTCAGAACATCCTCGAAGCCGCGAATGAAGTGATCAAGAAAAATCAATTCCGACCCGAGAAAAATTTGTTCACAAAAAACAAAGAAGGGGAGAAGCTGTCCCTGTACGAAGCACTCGACGAATCCGACGAAGCGGAATTCGTGGCAGTGAAAGTTTTGGAGATTATGGATGGAGGTGAAAATGGTTCGAGCTCCTCGATGTCGGACCTCAAGGGATTCCGAGGTCCGACATCTTCCCGCTCTTTTCCTGAAATAGCAGTTTTGTATCGGGCGAATTTTCAGTCGCGAATTTTAGAAGAAGCCATGCTCCGCTACAACATCCCATACCAAGTACTCGGAGTAAAATTTTTCGAACGAAAAGAAATCAAAGACACCCTCGCATATTTACGAGCAGCACTGAATCCAGAAAATTTGGCGGACATAAAACGCATCATCAACTTCCCAGCACGAGGTATCGGCAAGACAACCTTGGCAAAAATTTTCGCCGGACAAAAAAGTGAACTGCCAATAAAAATGCAGATCAAGCTACAAAACTTTTATGAACTACTCGAAGAAATAAAAAACATAATTGAAAAAGAAAAACCGTCGGAGGTTATAAAATACGTAATCAAAAAAACAGGAATTGAAGACGAGTTACTTTCCGGTGGGGAAGAAGAAATGGAAAGACTCGAGAACATCAAAGAGTTGGCCACCCTTGCACTAAAGTATGACAATTTAGAAAACGGTTTGGGTACAGAGAAGTTGCTCGAAGACGCTGCGCTCGCAAGTGACCAAGATTCACTCATAATTAATCAAGAAAAGAAAACAGAAAAGAATGTTGTGAAACTTATGACAGTGCACGCCGCCAAAGGTCTCGAGTTTGATTATGTGTTTGTTGTCGGACTTGAAGATGGATTGTTCCCCAACCAACGAGGTGGAGAAGTGCGGAGCGGAGAAGATAGCGAAGAAGAACGCCGGTTGTTTTATGTAGCACTCACTCGAGCTCGCGAAAAGATTTATCTATCGTTTGCAAATTACCGGACAATATTCGGCTCACGTCAGATAAATGCACCATCCGAATTTCTAAACGACATCCCGGGTGACTTGATCGACCGCGAACGTGGTAATATATTGAAGACTATATATTTATAAAAGCATGAGCTATAAATTTTTCGAGTGGTGACGATGCAAAGCAGGATATCCCGAGAAAAATTTGATAGCTTGTTCTTTCGCTAACATGCAAACACACAAAGCAAAAAAATCATTAGGACAAAACTTTTTGAAATCAGAGCAAGCACTCCGTGAGATTGTCAAAGCAGGGGAGGTCACACCTAATGACACAATACTAGAAATAGGTCCTGGAAAAGGCGCTCTAACAGAAAGACTGCTTGAACAGGCGGGTAAAGTGATAGCAGTAGAAAAAGACGGACAGCTTGTAGCCTTTTTGGATGAAAAATTCAAAGATGAGCTGGAAAACAAGAAACTGGCTTTGATCGAAGGAGATATTTTAGAACTGACTGCAAGAGAGATGCTTCCAAGCTTTTCGAGTGATAACGATGCAAAGCAGGATATCCCGAGAAAAGTTTCGGAAGCATCTCGCTATAAAATCATCGCCAACATACCATACAATATAACAGGGGCTATCTTGAAAAAGTTCCTAACAGAGGAAAAACAACCTGAATTAATGGTGCTTTTGGTCCAAAAGGAGGTGGCCGACCGCATAATTGCCCGGGATGGCAAAGAAAGTCTGCTCTCGATTTCGGTGAAAGTTTATGGCACCCCTACATATATAATGAAGGTTGGAGCCAGATATTTCAGTCCCGCCCCCAAAGTCGACTCTGCGGTAATCAAAATAAACAACATTTCTCGAGAGTTTTTCAACAAAAACCAGATAAACGAAGTTAAGTTTTGGGAGCTACTGCGAGCTGGCTTTGCTCACAAACGTAAAGTTCTGTCTGGTAACTTGAAAACTTGGAGCAATCAGACAGACTGGCAGAAGGTTTTAGTTGATTCTGGTATTTCTAAAAACGTTCGCGCAGAGGATTTGAAACTTAGCGATTGGATTTCGCTCTCTAAACACTTGGAATAAAAACAAAGTGCTAGTATAATATTTAAATATAAAAACATGATTACCTTTCCTAAAAAATGGTTTTTTCTTTCTGTCCTTCTCCTTTTAATGATGGTGGTGCCAGCATTGTTGGTTCTGGCTTTTATCACTGGAGTTCAGACTCTGCCCGCTACTGGCATAGGACAAACAGAGGCTACTTTTAATGGAAAAATCACTGCGACAGGAAATAGCCCTGTGTTCGGCCATTTCAGATATACCAAAACCACCACCGCTAGTTGTATAAACATGCAAAACGAGATCAACACCGCTGACCAACAACTAACCAACAACTCAGGTACTTATCTGTTTAGTCATAGCATAACCGGCCTGCAAGCAAACACAACATACTATTATTGTGCAATCGGCACCCAAGACAATGTAAGTCAGTTTGGAAATGTCGAAAGCTTTTTGACCAATCCTAGTGGCGGAGGTCCAATAGGGCCAATAAGTGGTGGAATTAGTTTCAGCGCTAGGTCCGCTATTTCTATAAGTTCCCAAAGACAATTCTCTGGGGTTATAACAAAACTAAAAGCATTAGAAATCGAAGCGTTGGAAAATGCCAACTTTGCTTGTGCGGTCCCGGGCACATCAATCGAAGTCAGACCTAAAGGCAAAAAGGGTTATCAACCAACGAGTTATATCATACCCTCTGGCACAATCTCGAAAACAAAACACAGCCCAGCAATAAACCAACAAATAGTAGGCAAATATAGCGGTAAAACCACCGTAACCTGTGTTTATCAGGGGTTTCCACCCGTCGAAGAAACTGTTCAGTTGGATACTATAAAGATGTACGGTAACTCAGCTAGATAATGAAAAAACTAAAACTAAAACTCAAGATTAATCCGAAATACAAAGAATACTTACCAAGTAAGAACTTTACTGTCTTTGTTGGTGGTGGTTTAGCTTTGGTGCTTATAGTTTCTCTAATTTTTGGTTTGGTTAAAGGCAAAGAAAGCTTCTCCGCCCTCAAAACTCAAGATTTGAAAACAGATGGTTCAACTTTGTCAGACCTGCTTCAAACTGACACCGACCTCGATGGAGTTTTGGACTGGGAAGAGGCCTTGTGGGGAACAGACAAAACCCTGAAAGCGACATTCAACGAAACTCCAGACGCGATTTATGTAAAACAAAAGAAGGACTCTTTGGCCACAGAAGATAGCAGTGGAGATTTAAACGAGACAGATAAGTTTGCACGATCATTTTTTGCTTCATATTTGGCGCTCGAATCTGCTGGCGAAAACCCAGAGACTATCGAAAATCTAGGTCGTGCAGTAGGAGAGAAAATTGGTGACCCTAACTTGGTGGATGTTTTCGCCGAAGGTGATGTGAAGGTAGTAGTAGGAGCTGACATCTCGGACGTAAAAAAATACTATTCCGCAATCCAGGGAGTTTTCGACAAATACCGAGAAAGTGGTATGGGTGACGAAATTGACTTTGTAAACTCTGGACTAATCTCTGCTCAAGATAAACTCGACTCGGTCAACAGAAACAAATTAGAAAGAATAGGTAAAACTTACAAAGATTTTGCAGGTGAAATGATGCAGATTAGCGTACCCCGAGAATACATAAGCGCCCACGTAAAAATGGCCAATAGTGCTTATAATACAGGTGTTTCGGTCTTATCGATGACAAAAATAGTTGACGATCCGATTGTTGGGTTAGGCGGTATAACTCAATATCAAAAGTACAGCGAGGATTTTGTAAAAGCCGCAGAGGATTTAGATGAGGAATTAGCCGGAGTGTTGGAAGAATAAGTTTTTTTTAGGTTATAATACTAAGATAGATGCAAAGCCATATATTTAAAAATATAGTCACCGCGTTTCTGGTTATGCTTTTTGTGTTTTCGCCTGTTTTGGAAGTAAAAAAAGCATCTGCTCAAGCCGGGGGAGGTTATCCTACCACTGGTTCATATAGTTATGGCTCTGGTGGAACCTCGGGTGGACTAAGTGGTTATATAAAAGGACTCGCTCCAGCAATAACACAACTCCCAAAATGCAAGAAAAAAATCAAAGGCGCTATAAAAAGCCTGTTCGGTAATAACAAAAATGTAATCTCCAAAGAAGCGTCTGGTACCTTGGGTAATTCTTTAAAAGGAACCATCGACGAATCACAAGCCGAAGCCGACGCTATACAAAACTACGACAAACAAGCTAACGATAAGTTAAAAAAACAAGATGCGAAATTGAGCCGAATAGACGAAGCTACTGGTTCTCTGGACGAAAATTCTTCTTGTCTCGACTCTATTGGTAAATTAATCATAGACAGAATGATCCAGAGGATTACTTTGGCTACAGTTGAATGGATCAAAACTGGAAATAGTGGTGGTCCAGCTTTCGTCCAAGACCCGGGAAGATTTTTAAGAGATATTGCCAAAGAAGAAGTCCTTACTTTTGGACTTCAACTCAACCTAAACGCAGATTGTCAGGCGGTGTTTTCTGGTAACGTCCTCGGTACCACCGGCAGTACCAACATAGACTCCACCAGTGATTGTTTGAACCCTTATGGTAAATCCTGGTTTAAATATCAAGCAGAAGCCTTCAATAAAAAATTCAATGACAACGCACGTTATTCGCTAAATGAATTAATAGCAGAAACTACACCACAGTACACTGGTGCATCTTTCCGAGCGGACTTCTCTGCTGGGGGTTGGAACGCTTGGACAGCACTCACCACAGTACCAGCCAATAATCCTGTGGGTTTTGGTATTTTGGCGGAAACTGAATTATCAAAAAGACTGGCGGGTACCCAAAAATCTACAGCTGAACAAGTGCAGGACGCCCTCAAAGAATCAAATGGTTTCCTAGGTGACTACCGTTGTGCCGATCCAGAAGGAACTACCAAGGACCAACACAAAGCAGCTCTAGAATCTGGACAAACAGACCTGGCTTGTAAGAGGTGGGAATACGTAACCCCGGGTAGAGCTGTAGCCGAAGAAGCTTTGAAAATAAGCCATTTCCAGGAAAATAAACTAATCAGAGCAGACACCCTAAACGACGCCATGGCGGCAATAGTAGACGCGCTCATACAAAGGTTCTCCAATGAGTTATACGAAAAAGGCTTAGCTGGTTTCTCTGACGAAGGTTCTGATGGAGGATTGATACTGAACGCTTACGCCGTCGATGGTGGTTATGGTATAAACCAAGTCGAGAAGGACTACCCAGAATACTTGCAAGGTTCAGAATGGTTCAATGCTCATATTAACTTTAACATCCGCACCGACCTGACCCAAGCAATCATCGACGAACAAAGGGTCTATGTCGAAAAACTTCAAAAACAAAATAAGGTTTTGGAACGAGTGATTCAATGGACGCAGATACTTGATTACTGTATTCCTGGACCAAGCCCAAAGAATTATCGAGGAATAACCGATATAGATTTATTCTCAGACACCGAAGAAATAAAGCTGAAGTTCGACCTAGCAGAACTGGTACTACAGTTTGACCCTACAGGTATATTCTCTGGTATTGGTTCAGCTATTTTAGCAAAAGATCACGAAAAAGAAATCAAAAAAATTATTGCTACTCACTTAGGACTCATGTTTGATATACATATATATGGTGCCTTTGGGTATAGTGCCCACGAAGATGGCAAAAACATAAACCAGGATCAAGTTTTAAACAAAGACGATATGGTTGGTCTGGGTAGAAGCATTTTGTCTAGTTACAAAGAAGTGATCCACAATACTTATTTCAACGGATCAAAGTCTGCAGCTCCAATGCCTATAGTTACCAACGAAGCCAGAAATGAATTCGAAAGAATAGATGCTTACAAAAGCATCATCGATGACAACGACGACAAAATAGGTCTGATGAATGCAATTATTCAGAGACTTGGCAGAATCAAAGAAACCGTCGAAGACTTGGGTCCCGTGCCTGGACCAAGTGATCCAAACTTTGCTGATTACGAAAATTTACTAAAACCATTCCTTGCAGAATTTGGTCGTTTGACCAGCGAGATGGTCACCGGAGACGACGTGGCAAAAATGCACAAAATGTTACAAGAAGTCGAAGACAAAGAAACCTATATTCACGATGATTTGCTCACCGGTCCCGGAGGTTGTGAAGAGGAGATGACTAAATTGTTTATCGAGGATAGGCCAACATATAGTAAGTTCTATCGCCGTCAACCGTACGGTGAACCAATACCTTACTTATACGGACTAAACGTTGGAATAAAAGAAAAAAGCATAGATGCTAAAAACCCTACAACCGGTGAATTTTATTATGATCCACGCAACAAAACAGCCTGGAGCGAACAAGCAGTCAAAAACTGGAATCCAAACGATGGCTTCCTGTATGGTAGTGTCTACTGGAACTTCTGGGCACGACCATATGATGGTGGTAACGCATATTCAAATGACGGTAAAACACCTAACCCTCCAAACATAGCCAAAATCAAACAAGCTTTAGCCCAAAGTTGTCCTGAATTTATCGATGTTGTTTACTTCTCGTATCCTGGAGGTGGAGGCAGACCTGCTGACATTGGTGGCCTAGAACCAGTGGGTGGCGGAGGAGTAATACCTTATGGAAACAATGACTGCAGTGTAATCTCAAGAAGATTAGAAAAAATGATTGGTGTTTATTAAAATGGCGTAACCTATACAGATGTTCAATAATCTAAAAAAATTTGTTTTTCTACTAGTAGTATTGATTGCTTTTCCTATGGTTGCCCATGGAGACTTGTCTGTGATAACAATGCCGGCTAACCCTGTAAAAAAAGACACTGCTACTTTATGGGGGCGCGTGAGTGATCTCAATGCCACCGAAGGAACCATTGTAGATATGTATGCTAAGTTCAGATATTCCACCAACATAGGTAATCAATTTAAAACCTGCGAAACTATGCTTAGTCCTACTGAGGTAGCCGCTGACCCACCACCACTTACTGGATTAGATTTCTTTACAGATACTTTCTATAACTTTAAAAAAGAAAACCTCGGCCCACTACAGCAAAACAAACAGTATTATTATTGTGCAATAGTGTCTAGTACTGATGACTTTTCTAGTGGTGTGTTATACGGTAACGTAATGACTTTCACTCCAGAAGAGGAACCTGACTTGGTAAATAGTGTTATCACAGTGGGATCTAGTAATATTTCAGAGAGCGGGGCAACTATTTCCGGAAAAATTATTGAAGACAATCCTAACACAGAAGTATGGGGTCGTTTTCGTTATTCAGAAAATTCTGGACTGAGTTGTGGGTCTTTGCCAAACGCAAAAGTTACCCCGAAGAAAAAAAGGGCGGGAGCCGGGGACTTTAGTTTTTCCTCAGTGTTGACTGGCCTTAAAGATGGAACAACTTATCATTACTGCGCTGTGGGCTCAGACAACCCTGACTTTTTCGATTCAACTTATGGAGATGTGAAACAATTCACCACCCCTTTTAGTACTAGCACAGACAGAATCGGTCCGGTTAAAACACTCACCGCTACACAAATAGACGACACCGAGGTTACCCTCCGTGGCAACTACACCGCTGGTGGACCAGGATTTGCGTATTTTAGATTATCAAGTACAGACATACCTCCTATTTTCTGTAACCAGATTTATGGTTCTGATATGATCGGTGTTACTTCTAATATACCTGACCCAATAGGTTATACTCTGGGTGGAGACTTTGGTGTCCACGTAAACGGGCTAGAACCGGAAACTGATTACTACTACTGTGCAGTGGTGTCCAACGGCGCCTACGATCCAACAAAACCTAGATCTTTAAATGAGGCTCAAATAAAGTACGGAGAAGTAAAGAAATTCCGAACTCTACCTTGTGACACTTGTAACAACACAAACATCACCACAAAAGGATCGGACGTAATAGACAGTACCAGTGTTAACTTAACAGGGGACTTCAAATCTTCACGAGCGGTTAGTGTATTTTTTGAATATTCCAAGGCAATAGTTGTTGATCCTACCAACCCACAAACACCCACTATTCTCTGGCAACCTACCTCAGAGAAAAAATACGGTGACAACTCTCATGGTAGCTACAATCAATTAGTAAAAGACTTAGCAAAAAATACAACTTACAACTTTAGAGCTGTGGCTAAAGTTACCAACCCTGATATTTCAATCGAAATATTCTACGGTCAAACACTACAATTCACCACCAACAAATACAATGGGGTTACTGGAGGAAACGACGACGATGGAAATGGAATTGATGACCCACCTATTATAGATCCTGGAGTAGGGGTAGGTCCTGGGGTAATCATAACCACTGGAGACGACAACTGCCCAGCTGGAACAACTGGCACATTTCCAGCATGTACACCTATAGATGATATTACTCCATTAGGTTGTTCCATCGGATGGCTTGGAACCCCTCCGAATTGTTTCAACCCTGGACCTGGAGGAACCGGCACTGACCCAACAACCAAAACTCCAAAGGTTACTGTAACAGCCAACCCTGTTTTCATTGATGCCGGAGAATCCTCGACCATATCCTGGACGTCCTCAGGTGTTAGTTCTTGTGTACTAAATGGTTACGAAGTTCCAACAAGCGGGTCCGCTGACACGGGGGGATTAAACAACACCACTTCATATACCGTTTCATGTTCAGGAATAAACGGATCAGCTGCCGATACTGCAAGTGTTTTCGTAAACATAGACAACGGCAATGGTGGAGGAGACTTGGTTTGGGTTGATGTAACAGCTTCACCTGTATTCTTTCCATTAAACGCTTCAGTTACAATATCTTGGACATCGGGCGGAGCTCAGTTTTGTGATAGTGGAGGACACGGAGAGGGAACCAGTGGATCTTTTGTTATACCGCTGGTCAAAGCTAGCTCCTCGCACACTGTGACTTGTAGCGGTGAGTCTGGCACCGCCAGCGACACTGCGTATATAGTATTGTACGATACTGGTATACCACCCCTACCTACAAACATGTGTATTCCTACCACAGAAACTAGAAACTTGAATTGCTCTGCTGGTAATACTGGTTCTGTAAATCAAACAAGGACATCTACTTGTCCTACCTTATATGGAAACCCTGTTTGGTCCCCTTGGACAACAACCACCAACACCTGTACAGACCCGAACGGCAACACAACCCCACCTCCTCCACCACCTCCACCTGGAGCATGTTTCCCAAGCAACCAAACTAGACTATTGGCCTGTCCAGCTGGTTTCACTGGTTCTATAAACCAAGCACGTACCTCTTCTTGTCCTACTGCAAACGGAAATCCTGTTTGGACTGACTGGGTAACCACCTCTGAGAATTGTAAAGACGCGAATGGTAACGGTTTAGCTCCAACACCACCTGGCCCAGGAAATCCTGGAGTTCCACCTAATCCAGCAAATCCTGGAGTTCCACCTCCACCTGGAGGACCGGGACAAAACGGTAACCCACCCCTAACACAAGACAACGACAATGATGACGATGGCATCGGCAACCCACACGATGATGACACTGATGGTGACTGGGATCCAAACGACACCGACACCGATGACGACGGGGATGGAATACCTGATTTTGTAGACGGCTCACCAAACGGACCGGGTACTGGAGACGATTTTGATGGAGGAGGGCTTCCAAACTCTCTAGACACAGACATGGACGGGGATGGAATACCGAACTACTTGGACGGAGACACCGACGGAGACGGAGTGCCTAACGATATTGATTTGGATGACGATGGAGATGGAATTCCTGATTTAATTGATCCAACACCTAGAGGCACCCACGGTGACAGAGGTAGCGACCTTTTGGTTCTTGGCCAAGAAGCTACCCCGCCATCTGACGCAATAGTACGCTACCATGAAGGTATCGAAACTGTGTTCGCACGACAAATCCGACGAAATACAGTTTTTGCCGAAAGGTATGGATACAGCGGGGGAGACATGGTCAACTTTGCTTGGAACCTGGCGCACACTTTTGCTAAATTCTATTTCGGATATATCAACGAAGAAAACTTGGAAGTTCGAGTATCCGCTCCAGATGTTTCCGCTTACGAATTACGGCAAGTGTCCAATACGTTGGTTGTATATGAGTATTACAAAAATGTGATAGTGGATATACGAAGTAAGACCGTAGAGTTTAAAAATAAAAATCCGTACGAATATTATTTCCGCAGAATTTTCCGTTAAAATATAGTTTTTGTTTCCTTGGTTTGCTACAATGATTAGGTATTTGCATTAATGAACAGCCTAAAGAAAAAAATTTGGTTACAAGTTTTGCTCGGAACATTGTTCCTGGTTGTTTTTCTTGCACCAGTTAGCATAAACACTAAAGATACTGAGAGACTTGTTTCGCTAAACACAACTGAGGCTTTTATTGATAGTGCAAACGGTTTAAACATTTTGCCAATTGACTCATCAGCGATAACACCAACAGGTGTAACTATAAAAGTTGAGGTTGCTGGTCAGCCTGACGCAAACGAGCAATTATGGTACCAAATTTTAGAACTTGGTTTTGGTGGTCCTAAAGATGAAAAACCTTTAGCGATAGACTACAGTGTAACTAGCAAAACTTATACCTACACAATTCCTTTTACCATCAAACCAGATGAGAGTTATCTAGTCAGTGTTTATACTAAGCTTGTACCTGATAAACCAGACTACAAAGTAGTTCTATCAAATGGTGTTACTTTTGCCGGTAATGGAAGCAGTGTAAACAACAACGCTGCTTATGGTTTATCAGCAATACCGCAAAAACCCGAATTTGACATCGGTTGTGGTTACCACCCTAAAACGTGGTTTACAAAGTGCCCGGTACTTTTCTTGTTTGAATTCATCTTTAAACCTCTTGCTAGTCTGACCACCCTGGCTGCTAAATTCCTAGATTTCTTTGTTTACTATTCAATAAGTAGTGATGCGTACCGAAGTGGCTTTGTAGAAAAAGCCTGGAGTGTTGTTCGAGATATTTCCAACATGCTCTTTATCATCGCACTCTTGTATATAGCGATCAAGACAATACTGCAGATGAATACAAGTGACAACAAAAGAGCTATAGGATTTATAATCATGATAGCCCTTTTGATAAACTTCAGTTTGTTTGCTACGCGGGTTGTTATTGATGCGTCAAATATTTTAGCGCACGTGTTTTATAACAACATAACTCCATATGACGAAAACGGTACAGCTATTCCACCCGACAGTAAAAAGCCAAAATCAGTCTCTGTGGGATTGGTGAAAACTTTCGACCCACAGAAAGTAGTAAGTGATCCTGAAAATCATACTGGGGAATTCGCGCTTGTTACCATAATTTTTATACTACTTCTGCTTTACATGATTTTGATGTTCATATCCATATCTATGCTTTTCCTGGGCAGGGTAGCAGGGCTTTGGATGTCCATGATGTTCTCTCCGATTGCTTTCGCTTCAGTGGCTATGCCTTTCCCCATACCTAAATTAAGTTTCGGTAAATGGAAGAATGATCTTTTCAAACTTGCTTTTATGGCACCGGTATATGCTTTCTTTATGTATGTAATCATTCTCTTTGGAGGATTTTTGGGACAAATTCAATACGACTCAGCCACCACCTCTTCTAGTATGACTGGTTGGCTAGATGCTTTGATGAAAAACGTAATTCCTTTTATGTTGATCTTCGCACTCCTCAAAGAGGCTAAGACTCTAACCAAAGACTATGCAGGTGATATGGGTAAAACATTTAGCGATATCGGAGCAAGTGTTGGTGGTCTAGCACTAGGAGCAGCTACTGGAGGAATGGCAATGGCTGGACGTGCATCGCTAGGTCGCGCTGGTTCTTGGCTAGCTAGGAACACCAGTAAAGATACTTTTGCTGGAAGAGCGGCCAACAGACTCGGCAGACGAATGGGTACAGGTAGTTGGGACGCTCGAAATGTAAAAGTTTTTGGTAAGGGACTTTCTGATACTGGGCTCAAGAAGCTAAATACTATTAGTACCCCAAAAACTGGTGGTTACGAGAAAATCCGTGAAGATTTGAAACAAAAGAGATTGAAGCGTGCTGAAGAAGTCAGCAAGGTTGGGTATGGGGAAGAGTCCTCTGTTAAACTCCGCAGAGCTGAAGTTGGTTTACAAACTATTATGGAACGTTTTTCTGGTGACATCGAAAAACTTAACGACCGGATCAAGGGTGCAAGAGAGGAATATAGCGACGCCCAAGCTGTACTTAACGGTCTGACTAGAGGCACTCCGGCATATGCAGCCCAGCAATCAGTTGTTAAAAACAAAGCTGACGCAGTGATTGAACTAAATAACCATAAAAAAGCTTTGAAAACCGGCGCTGATTTTACACCAACAGCACTTACAGAAACAGATTTGTCTACTAGGGAATATAGCACGGAAGCTAGGAAAGTTAACCATGCCGGGGTTATGTCATCTATTGCTGATTTTGAAAAAGAAGTTGCGGCAAATAAAAAGGCAGTACAAAGCACAGAAAGGAAAAGGAAACTTGCTTATGCTGATAGACTTATGAGTTGGAGAACACTCTGGTCGGTTGGTGCTAAGGAGGTTGCGCATAAAATACGCTCCGGTGCTAAATTTGAAGACAAGGGGGCTTAAAATAAAAACATGACTGATAAATTAAAACAAATAATTGAAGATGAAGTAGTAAAAATGCCCAGGGAATTCCAGGAAGCTTTTACCGCGTCTAACTGGATACCAGTTTCCGAAGACATCGCTCGAAAATACAAATTGTATCTAGATGAAGAGATTAATAAATTCCAAGCAGAGGTTTTCTTGGCCTTAGCTGGGATTGTCCAAGCTGAGCTACTTAGTGTAAACATCGAAAACGAGCTTGGTTTAGATAAAGAAGAATCAGCAAAAGTTGAAGCAGAGGTGTTAGATAGGATCATCTATCCGTTTTCTGATAGTTTGGAATCGAAAGTAAAATGGAAAATGGACATTAAAAATTCGAAATGGGATCAAAATCTTGATTTCATAACATCAGGAGGGGATTACTCAGCTTTCTTAGATCTTAAAAAGAGGTCTCCTGAACCAACAACGGAAACAAAACCAGGAACAAACCAAAGTAATCCGAGTGTTTAAGTGTTAAAATAATACCATGGACGAAACAATTGATTTACTAAAAATGAAAATAGAGCGAGCAAAAGAACTCCTACCCAAAGAAACAGTGGGGGCTATTGATGCTGTGCCTTGGCGAGAAGTTATATACAACATGCGCGAGAGAAAAGGGTTCAATTTGACCCAACTAGAGGATTTGGAACTCGAGACGGAGCTTGTTCTGTGTGGCCTTGTTCCACCAGAGAAATATCCCACCGAACTCGCCACCAGAATGGGACTCAGCCAACCTCAAGTAACAGTACTGGTTGAAGAAATGAACGAATTAGTGTTCAAGAAAATCCGAGAAGAGTTGGTAAAAAGAATTAGTAGTAACAAAGCCTTGGGTTTGGATACCAAAACTCCAACACCTAATAATTCTTTTGTAAACACAGAGGATGCCAACCAAAGGACCGTGGACATAAAAGTGATAAAGCAAGCCATCGCTCAAAAAGAAGAGGATAAAAACAATATTATCAACTCTATCTTGGGCCAGAAGTTATCTGGTGCTCATATTTCTCCTCAAACCAAAACTGAATACTCTTTGGGAAACATATCCCGACCAGAAGAATCAAAAACAACCCCAAAAAGTGTTCCCGCAGATCCTTATCGGATGAATCCTGGAGAATAAAACTCTTTTTTGCCACGCAGTATAGGCGGGTTTATTTAAAATATTGTATACTAATATAAGTCGCAAGACTGAATCTAATAATGCAATTTAAGGTTCCACAATTCTTGGATATTGAGGATAAACTTTTTGGGCCTTTTACTTTCAGCGAGTTCGTATACTTGGCTGGAGGAGCGGGTCTTTGTTATGTGTTATACGAAGCCTTGGGTTTGTTACTTGGTTTTATACCTATACTAGCAGTGGCTGCACTTGCGGTGGCTTTGGTGTTTTACAAACCAAACGACAAACCGCTGGTCAACATGATAGAAGCTGGTATCAAATACGCAGCTCAAAGCAAGTTATACATTTGGAAAAGAAAGACTGTAAAAAAATCTCAAGGACAGGCAACCTTAGCCAACAACAATGGTATGGTAAAAATTAGTGGGGAACATACTGTTAAATTAACCGGTGGCAAGCTCAGGGATTTGGCTTGGAGTTTGGATATTTTAGATACAAAAAACAACCCAGGACAGTCGTTTGGGCGAGAAGAAAACACGAATGGCAATTAACGCAAGATCAACTCAAGAGTTTATACCTATCAAAGAAGTCCGTGACGGCGTCGTTGTTTTAAAAGACGGCGGTCTTCGAGCTATCATCTTGGCAAACTCAATCAACCTTTCTTTAAAATCTGAAGACGAGCAGAAAGCCACAATCATGCAATTTCAATCACTTTTAAATACTTTGGATTTCCCGATCCAGATATCCATCCAATCTCGTCGACTAGACATCCGCCCATATTTGCTTTTACTCGAGAACAGGATGAAGGTTCAGACCGAGCCACTGCTCAAACTCCAAACCAAAGAATACATGGAGTTCATCAGGAATTTTACCGACACCGTCAGTATCATGACCAAAAACTTTTTTATTGTTGTACCTTTTACTCAAACAGCACTGCCAAAGAGTGGAGGGAGTGATTTGTTTAGCTTTTTTTCTAAAAAAACAAAGAATGAATTAGCGAAAGTGGCAGAAATGGATTTCGAAGAAAAGCGATCTCAACTCGAACAAAGGGTAGGGGTAGTGGAACAAGGTTTGGCGAGTTGTGGTATCAAGTCTGTCCAACTAGGTAGCGAAGAAGTAGTAGAAGCATTTTATAAAGTTTTTAATCCGGGTGAATCCCAAGGGAAAATTGACCTTGGCGAGAATAATAAATAAAGTAGATTATGGGAATTTTTGACACAATTTTAGGTAATAAGAAAGAAGAGATTAGTACAACTAATGCTTCTATTATGCCTGTTTTACCTGAAGAGATCTATGAGTCAGCCACCCTGGAGTTACAAGACGTCATCGCACCTTCAGCGCTTAAAATCGAACCGAAATCCATAAACCTGGGGGAGAAGATTGCCCGTACTTTTTTCATCATATCTTATCCCAGGTTTCTATCTGACAACTGGTTCTCACCAATAGTGAACCTGGATAAAGTGTTTGATGTAGCTATTTTCGTACACCCTATCGACACTTCACTGGCCTTGCGCCAATTCCAAAAGAAAGTAGCCGAAGTACAAAGTCAGATAAACGTGCGCGAGTCTCGTGGAGTAGTGCGTGACCCAATGCTCGATACTGCCTACCAAGACTTGGAGTCTCTACGTGACAACCTAATCCAAGCCCAAGAAAAGCTGTTTGATGTTGGAATCTACATCACCATATACGCCGACAACGAACTTGAGCTTTATAAAATCGAAAACGAAATCAAATCCATCCTAGAATCAAAACTGGTATATATAAAGCCGGCACTGTTTCAACAAGAGGACGGTTTCAAGAGTGTTATTCCTATCGGTACTGACTTTTTGAATATCAACCAGAAACTAAACTCCGAACCTCTTTCGAGTGTTTTCCCATTCGTTTCTTTCGACTTAACATCTGACAGAGGTATTCTATACGGTATCAATCGCCATAACTCGTCTCTGGTGATCTTTGATCGTTTCTCTTTGGAGAACTACAACTCAGTTACTTTCGCTAAATCTGGTTCCGGTAAAAGTTATGCCACCAAGCTCGAGATACTACGTTCATTGATGTTTGATGTTGATGTTATCGTTATCGACCCGGAAAGGGAATACGAATTCCTCTCAGAAGCAGTGGGTGGCAGGTATTTCAACATTTCACTTTCATCTGATCACCACATCAACCCTTTCGATTTACCAATACCCAGAGAAGATGAAACCCCTGAAGACGTACTGCGTTCAAACATCATCAATCTGGTTGGGTTGTTTAGACTAATGCTCGGAGGACTAACCCCAGAAGAAGATGCTTTGGTTGACCGGGCAATTTCTGAAACTTATGCTATCAAAGACATCACCCCTAACTCTGACTTTGCCAACATTGAACCACCACTGCTGTCAGACTTTGAAATGGTGCTCTCTGGTATGGAGGGTTCTGAATCAGTAGTACAGCGTCTGGTCAAATATACTCGTGGATCTTGGTCTACTTTCATCAATAGACCTTCAAATGTCGACATCAACAAGAAATTTGTGGTCTTTTCGGTGCGAGATATGGAAGACGAATTAAAACCTATCGCCATGTACATCGTAACCCACTATATCTGGAACACTATTAGAAAAAACCTAAAGAAACGTCTGTTGGTGGTGGATGAGGCTTGGTGGATGATGAAATCAGAAGACACCGCATCGTTTCTGTACTCACTAGCAAAAAGAGGGCGTAAATATTACTTGGGTCTGGCCACTATTACCCAGGACGCTGCAGACTTTATGAAGTCACCTTATGGAGTACCTATTATTACCAACTCTTCAATTCAAATACTGCTGAAACAATCTCCTAGTACAATTGAAATTCTGCAAAAGACATTTAACCTAACCGACGAAGAAAAATACTTACTTTTGGAGTCTGGTGTAGGTGAGGGGATATTCTTTGCTGGCTTAAAACACGTTGCCATTAAGATAGTAGCGTCTTACACCGAAGACCAGATCATCACTTCAGACCCTTCGCAGATATTATCAATCAAAAAATCGAAAGACGACCTGGAAGCCCTCTCTGGTAAAGCTTAAAAGTGATATAATAATTGAGAGTATGTTAAAGTCACATTTTTTCTTAAAAACAATTCTTGCTGTAGCTTTTTTGTCTCTCGTTTTCTTTCTGCCTTTTTCTACTACACTAGCTCAAGTACAAGAAACTGATGTTTCAATCGGAGTGAAGCCAACTTACCCGAAACCAGGGGAGAGTGTGGTTGTGACCCTAAACAGTTTTACCGTCAAACTAGACAAAGCTTTTATTGTTTGGTCTGTGAACGGTGTCGAGCGCGCCAATGGGGTGGGAAAGAAAAGCTTTTCTTTTAATCTAGACCCCTTCAGTGCAAAAACACAAGTTTCTGCTTCTGTATCAAACGTAGCTGGTGATACTATCACTAAAAATATTTTCATAAATTCAGTGGACGTGGATGTCCTCTGGGAAGCAGTGGATTCATACGTTCCACCTTTCTATCGTGGTAAAGCGCTTGGTGTCCGCGAAGGTAATTTTAAAATTGTGGTTATTCCAAATATCATTTCCTCTCGTGGAAAACTAAGCCCAGGCAATCTTTCTTATAACTGGAAAAAGGATGGGGATGTTCAGGTTTCAGTCTCTGGTTTTGGTAAAGATTCCTTTATTTACAAAAATAGTTACTTAGACGAAAGCAACGAAATACAGGTTGAGGTATCTGACGTTGAAAGTAAAACCAAGACAGGTACCAAGATCATTGTACCAACCTTGTCTAAACCGGAAATATTTTTCTATCGCAGAGACGCGAAACTCGGATTAGCCCTTGAGAAAACCATTGTGGACGGCTACTCCTTAGGAGAAACTTCTGAAACCATAGTTGCAGTACCATACTTCTTCTCACCCAAAAACCTGAGTTCACAGATCCTTAGTTTTGACTGGTCATCCGGAGGAGAAAATATTCGACCAAACCGAAACAGAAACGAGATAACAGTAGTTGCACCAAAAGGCGTCGAAGGTGGCACCGAGCTAAAAGTGATGATTGAAAACAAGGGTAGTTTGTTTCAAACTTTAGAGAAAAAATTAAATGTTACATTTTAAAATAAAAAAAATAATTAGCCTGTTTTTGTTGGTTTTTATGTTTTTTGCTTTTTCTTTCTCTTTGGTTGGAGCTCAAGACCCTGACCCTAACCTAGGGACATCTACCTTGGACTGGACTGCGACCGACAACGGGGGAGCTGATGCCCAAACAGGGGGTTCACCTGTGGTAACAGTTGACCCGACCACCCTCACCAACACACAAGGAAATCAAAGCGGGGATATTGATACTCCAGGAACGTACAAACTCCTAGAACCTTTGGGTACGCCAAACGGCAGTTTAACAGAATTCACCACTGGTGACCCGTGTCCTTTTGTACGCTACTTGAACATTGTTATAGAAATATTCCTCGGGATTTGCGCCGTGCTGGCGATGATTATGATCATCGGTGGGGGATTTGAATACATGACCAGCGAGCTTCCATCGGCTAAAGGTAACGGTAAAGCGCGCATAACTAATGCAGTTTTTGGCTTTATTATCGCCCTGGCTGGTTATGTGCTTTTAAATACAGTTAACCCCAAACTCCTAGACCTTTGTCCTAAACTACCTCAAGCTTCACTAACTGTAGTAAACCCAAACAGTATTAATGACAAACCAATCACTCCTGGAAACATAGCCCGATGTAAAGAAATAACAGACCCAAGTAGCCCTTGTAATCCGCAGAATTTAGCAAACTACTTTGGTGACAAAGCTGCTGATATGTCTAAAATATGTAATGTTGAAAGTGGTGGAAACGAAGCCGCTGAGAGTGGTAGTGATGTTGGAACAGATGGTACTGTGTTTTCTTTTGGTTTATTCCAAATTAACCTACTAGCTAACGGTGAATATGTTGGGCCTGAGTGTAAAGGTTTATTTATGACAAGTAGCGCCGGACAAACAATTCCACCAGCAAAATATATACAAAAAGATAGTGCTGGTAAATACCATTATGATGCAATGCTAAAACCTGGCAAAGAAGCTCAATACAACGCATGTAAAGCAAAACTACTCGATCCACAAACCAACCTCGCGATTGCTAAAAAACTTTTTGATCTGGGTGGAAAAATGGGTACACAATGGGGTAGTATGCACGCCTGGATGGGAGATTACGGAGTTTGTGCTGATGCTTTCAATTAGTTTGTTATAATAAACAAAATGTCAAAAAGAAATATCATACTTTTATTTATACTACTCGTAATCCTGGCTCTGGTTGCTATTGTGTCTCGCGCTCCAAAACTCGAAGTAGATACGGACTCAGGTACCTCTGGAAATAATTTTTTCAGCAACTTCTTTAGACTTCCAGGGCAGGGGAACAAAAACCCTTCCACTAGTGGAGGTAAAACCACAGACACAGACACAACCGACAATGAATACGTAGCCGAAGAAATGCTTTCTCTCCGTAAAGTTTCTTCTATGCCAGTAGCTGGTTTCGGAGTCTTCGACAAAGAAATATATACTTATGTAATAGCTCCGGAGAAAACTGTTCCAGAAGAAACAGATACCAAGGAGACAGACGCAAAAACACCAAAGAAACCTGCCCCTGCGGCCCCAGAGACCGAGTTTCAAACCACAGTGCGTTACGTAGACAAGAGTAGTGGCAACATCTACCAAAGCGAAGCTGGTAAAGCAGACGAGCGAAAGTTCTCGGAAATAATAATGCCAGGTATTCACGAAGCTTTTTTTGCTAAAAAAGGATCGTCGGTAATACTAAGATATCTGCAACCCAATACTGAAATCGTTGAGACTTTTATCAGAGAGTTTCCAGAAGAAGTGCTGGGTGCTGATGTGAGTTCAGAAGGAAAAGTAGCGGGAAACTTTTTACCACAGAACATTGTTGATGTTTCTGTCTCAGGAGACGGAGAAAGTGTCTTTTATATATCCAACATCAAATCAGTTGCTTATGGTGTGGTGACCAATACTTCTGGCGCTAACAAAACCCAAGTATTCACATCACCGTATACCGAATGGTTAACCCAGTGGCCTAACAAAAGTCTTATAACAGTAACAACCAAACCAGCATCGGGTATACCTGGTTTCATGTATGGTGTTAATCCAAACATGAAAGATTTTAATAAAATAATGGGTGGAGTGAATGGTTTAACCACCTTAACAAGCCCTAACGGTAAATTAGTTTTATTCAGCGATGATCGGTTAAATCTGTCTGTTCTGGACCGCGAAACAGGGGAGTCTAAAAACACAAACCTAAGAACATTGCCCGAGAAGTGCGTCTGGGGGTATGACAGTGAGGTGATTTTCTGTGGTGTTCCTCAATTCGTTCCTTTTGGTGACTATCCAGACTCTTGGTACAAAGGACAAACTTCTTTCAATGACAGTATCTGGCAGATATCCCTAGGGGGCGAAGGTGGTAACCAGGTAATATCGAACCCCGTAACCGAAGTGAAGGAGAGTTTAGATGTTCTTCGTCTAACATTAAGTACTGATGGAAAATATCTATTCTTCATGAACAAAAAAAGCCCCTATTTATGGGAGCTTCGACTGAAGTAGGGAAGTAAAAGTAAACTAGAATTAAAACTCTCCCGTGTATTTGATTACAACTCTGCGAGTTCTACCGAGACCATCGGATTCGGTTTTGAGGTCGGTGGCATCGGACAATATTTCATGCACAATGCGTCTTTCGTAAGCAGACATCGGCTCAAGCTCTACGCTTGATTTGAAATAGCGAGCTCGCTCTGCCATCATGTGTACTAGACTGCGAAGGGCTTCTATCTTTCTCTTTTGAAACCCGTTCATATCCACCACCAAACCAACCTCCTCTGGAGCTTCTTGATTGGTCTTTTTATTTTCTACTATTCGTCTGACTATGTGGTTGAGAGCGCTTAGTCCTTCTCCTTCGCGAGTTAAAAATGGATGTGCGTTTGAGACTTCAACAGAGAAACATTTGTTGCCTAGTTTTTCATCTAGCACACACTCAGTAACCAAAACATCGCCAGAGAAGAGTTTAGTCTTCTCTAGTAGGTCTTTTATTAAGTTTTGAATCTCTGTTTTGTCCATATTATTTGGTTTCGGTAGCATGTCTGCGTGCTAGATAAATCTGTTGTAGAGTAGCAAAAATATTACTGATAAACAAGTACAATGCTATCGCTCCAGAGATACTGTAGGCTATAAACCCTAGGATTATTGGGAAAACGTATTTCATTTGAATCTGTAGACTCTTCTGGAAACTCTCGCCAAAAGTACCTTTGTTGTTGGTTTGCGGTGGTTTTGGCATAAAGTACGCTTGTACAAACTGTGAAGCTCCCGCCAAGATGGCTAAAATCAAGCTCTTATTGTTCATGTCGAGGAAGCCTAGAAACATACTGTTTATTTTCTCTGGATTCGGGGTAAAGGAATAAAGAATGTCACCACTAAAGTTAATTCCTCGATAAAAAGAGTAATACAGAGCAAAAATTATCGGAATTTGTATTAACACAAGCAAACAACCAGAAAAAGGGTTGGTTTTGTTTTGTTTATATAGTTCGAAAGTTAGACGAGCTTGTTCTTCTTTGCTTTTACCAGAGGCTTTGATTTTTTCAATATCTGGTTGGATTGCAGCCATTTTAGCTTGGCTTTTTATAGAACGACTAGCTAGTGGCATCAGTACTATTTTTACTAAAACAGTAAGTAAAATAATAGCCAAACCAACATCACCGCCAGGAATTACAGACACAAAAAAGGCCAGCAGGTTTACGAGGGGTTTATAAAGTAGAGTTTCCCATAGACTATGTAACATCCAAACATTCTATACTAAAAACCCAAAAAATCAAAACCTGAAACGAGAGATTTAGGGTAATTTATCCATATGATTCTTCTGCCATGGGTGGCAACGCAAAATACGCCTAAAACCTAAATACGAGCCTTTTAGGGGGCCATATTTATCTATTGCGCTCTTGGTATACTCTGAGCAGGTAGGGTAAAAAACACAAGATCCTTTTTTAAATGGACTAATGTATTTTTGATATAAATCAATTAATTTTATTAAAAATTTTTTCAAATTCGTTCTGGAGGTTAATTTTTGAAACTTCTTTTTGTTTTAGGGTGAAAACCCCTTCGAAACCCTGGGGTAGTTTGTGAAAATAGGGGAGGATGGAGTTATACCCTAGTCTTTTAAGCTTATTTCTCTTGTTTGCTAGCTTTTCTACCTTTTTAGGAACAATAAAAGAGACTTTTTTTGTGTTTTTACCTAGTTTTTTGGTGTATTTTAAGAAAAAAAGCGGATTAGAAAAAACAGAGCCATTTTTAAACAAGCTCTCTATCTCTTGTTTTGTGGCTCTGTTTTTCTTTGGTAACATTTAAACTTTATGAAACCTTCTTTTTTACTGCGAGTTTTGCTCTACCTTTCCTTCGGCGTCGCAAAAGGACCTTTTGCCCGTTCTTGGTCTTGGTTCTAACCAAGAAACCGTGGGTTTTGGCTCTTTTTCGCTTTTTAGGGTTGTATGTTTGAGACATGCTAGGAGTATATGGCAAAATATAGTTAAAGTCAAAATTTTACAATTAACCGTTTTGGTTTATCAACATCTTTTCAACAGGGTTCCTAACTTTTTTAAGTTTGTGGATATAACGACAAATAGTATAATTTGACCCATAATGGATACTAAACAACTTTGGAGAAATTGCTTATCTGAGATCGAGTTAGCTGTTTCTAAAGCCAATTTCAGCACTTGGTTTAAAAACACTAGTATAGTCAAAGAAGATGGGGGAGTTATCTACGTAGGGGTGCCAAACGAGTTTGTCCGAGACTGGCTCAAAAACAAATACCACAAACTTATATCAAAGGTTATTGCTGATACTTTTGAAAACATGCGTGCCGTTGAATATATCATCAGTAAAACCGACTCCTCTAAACCCGAGGTTGTTTCTGTAACTGTTGAAAACAACACCACCCAAGAACTACCTTTGAAGGATTTATATGTGAATCCAGACGATAATTTGAACCCTAGATACCGTTTTGACTCCTTTATTGTTGGTGGCTTCAATGAATTAGCTTATGCTGCCGCTCAAGCGATAGTTGATTCTCCTGGAACCAAATACAACCCCTTCTTTGTTTACGGGAATACAGGCCTTGGTAAAACCCATTTACTCCAGGCAGTGGGGCATGGTATTCGAGAAAAATACCAAAACAAAAAAGTTTTTTATTTAACCCTCGAAAAGTTTGCAACCGACTTTATTAATTCCTTGCAAAGTAATAAAGCGAACTCTTTTAAAGAAAAGTACCGAAAATATGACTTGTTGATTATCGATGACATCCAATTCATCGGTAAAATGGAGAAAATACAAGAAGAATTGTTCCATACTTTCAACACTTTCTACGAAAACAACAAACAAATCATCTTTTCTTCTGATAAACACCCAAACTATATCCCGGAGCTTGCAGATCGTTTAAAATCCAGGTTTGCAGCGGGTATGATAGTGGATGTTTCTGAGCCTGAATACGAATCCAGGCTCGCTATACTCAAATTTAAAATGGGTGACCATGGTGTAGACCTAGATCAGGATAGCCTAGACTACATAGCTTCATCGGTTCATGGAAACATCCGTGAATTAGAAGGTTCTTTAAACTCTATTGCTTGCCAAGCAAAACTAAAAGGTAAACCACTTTCTTTAGTTGAGATAAAAAACATCCTCAAAAACAATATTAAACCTAAAAAGAATGTGGCTATCAAAGACGTAGTTAAAATCGTTAGTGACCATTACAACATAGAAGAAATGGCGGTTTACGATAAAACCAGAAGGAAGGAGATAGTTAGAGCTCGCCAACTTATTATGTATATTCTACGCGAAGATTTTAATGTTTCTTACCCTCTAATCGGTCAGAAGCTTGGAGGTAAAGACCACACCACTGTTATCCATTCTTATTTAAAAATAAAAGAGGATTTAAAAAATGATCCTCAGTTATTACAAGAGTTGGAACAAATTCGTATTATGTTTAAATAGCTGTTTATAAGTATGTGTATAATGTTTTATTCAGAGTTAATTTAAAGTTAGTAAATCGGGGTTTGGTTTAGGGTTTAAAAAGTTGTGTGTATAAGTATGACAAGATATTAAGTACCAACGAAACACGATTCCAGAAAATACTTATACCTAGCTTCGTGAATTTAGTTATCCACTTATCAACAGGACTAATAGTATTAATAGATTAAATATATAAAATAATAAACACCATGAAACTAGAATGTAGTGTGGAGAAAATAAAAAATGCTATTTCTTTAACTGAGAGGATAACCGGAGGTAATTTAACTCTACCAGTTTTAAACTCAATACTTTTTATTGCTAGTGGTAAAACTCTCAAATTAAGATCTACAAACCTTTCTTTAGGTATTGAGGTGGAGATCCCCGCTAAAATAGAAACAGAGGGTGTTTTGGCTGTTCCAGGGGTGGCTCTATCGAACACCTTCTCTAATGTTTTTGGTACTGACAGTGTTACTCTCGAAGGTGAAAATGGAAACCTGACAGTTAAGACTAAAAAAAGCAAAATGCGTTTCAAAGGTGCAGCTCACGAGGATTTTCCAACCATCCCACTTGTTGAAGGGGAGAGTTTTGAGATAGATAGTAAGAAACTAGTAGAAGGTATAAAATCTGTTTATTACAGTTCTTCTTTGACTGATATAAAACCAGAAATATCTAGTGTTTATATATATAAAGACGAAGCAAATCTGGTTTTTGTTTCCACAGACTCTTTTCGTTTAGCTGAGAAAAAAATAAAAATCAAAAAAGATTTCGATTTACCAGGAATTTTAATACCTTATAAAAATATACCCGAGATAATAAGAGTTTTTTCTGAAGTTGGTGGGGATGTTTTGGTTAATTTCAATAAAAATCAAATATCTTTTTCAGCTTCCAATGTTTATCTAACCTCCAGGGTAGTAAATGGCGTTTTCCCTGATTATCGACAAATTATTCCGAAAACATTCACCACCGAAGCAGTGTTACTTAAACAAGATTTATTAAATGCTCTCAAATTATCAAATACTTTTTCTGATAAATTCAACCAATTAAATTTAAAAATAAACACCAAAGATAAATCTTTCGAATTAGATTCAGAGAATACTAATATTGGAGAAAACAAGACCCAAATTGATGCAGCTTTGTCTGGAGTGGATGTAGAGCTCAGTTTCAACTATAAATACTTCCTAGACTGCTTCTCGTCGCTTACAACAGATAGTGTCAGTATTCGCTTAAACGACGGAGGAAAGCCAATAGTTATCCAACCAATCTCAGATACTTCTTTCACTTATTTAATAATGCCAATGAATAAATGATAGAAATTAAAGATTTACTACAACGGTTCGAAAAAATACTCGGACACGAGGTGGTAAAAATTGGTCTAATACAAGACGTAATTAAAAATCTCGTAGGAATAGATGTAACTAAAGATCATATTAAAATCAAAGGTACAACTTTAGTTTTAAATATCAAACCAATCTATAAAAACGAGATTCTACTCAAAAAAAGTGCAATTTTACAAAGCCTGAAAGAGCAAGGGTTGAGAATAGAGGAAATGCGTTAGTTTTTTTATTTGTTGGCTAATTGTTAAACAGGTATACTAAACCTATGACCAAACCCAAAAAATTAGTAGTAATCTTGTGTCTCTTGGTTGTTGTGATGGTGTTGGTAATTTTTGCATTAAAAAACAAACCAAGCTTAGTAAAAAAGGATAGGGTTGTTGTAGACACAAACCTAAACAAGGGAGTTTCTTTAACAACATATATAAACACTGACCATGGTTTTAGTTTTACCTACCCAGACGGGTTTATTGTTGATAAACCAACAGAGTTTTCTTGTAATACACAGAATGAATTTAAATATTTTACAGTAAAACCAGGAATTATTGTTCCCTTAGAGGTCAAGGATTATGTACCAATGAATGACACTATAAACCTTTCAAAAGAGAATATTGATCAAAATAAAGTCTTCGCAGGTCGTTTTGTTTATAGATATAACGGGTGTGAATTCGGCAACCTCGTGTCGTTTACTATAGTAAAGAAAGCCAAAGGTTTCGATTTGGATTCGTATCTTAATAAAAAAGTACAGCAAGACAACACACACCAACCAGACAGCCCTACTGGGTATAAAGTAAGTAGATTATTGATTGAGGTGAACGGAAAAGGAGTCCCAGTAATTAGAACTGAAGCTTTTAACTCGACTCACTCAATTGAAGATACTTATTACTTCGATCAAGGAAAATATTTGTACATGTTAGGAGACAATTTTTCTCAAACAGTTCTTGATATGCCGGCTAACGAAAAAATGAATGATAACTGGTCTCGGATTATGTGGCAAGACCACCAACTAAGCCAGAAGATTATCAGTGGATTTAAGATTTCAAACCAATGATTAAATTTAAAACCCTTGTTTTAATATTTTTCCTCTTAGTTTTCACAACAACTCTGTTTAAAGAAACAACCTTCGCTCAAGAAGGCGAAGGCGACGCTATGCCGACTAGAATGTTCTTGATAAAAGACAGTAAACTAGACTGCGTGAGTATTATTAACCCCGAAGAAGTTGGCACAGACTCTTTCTTAGTTTTTGATTATTCCGAAAAAGTCGGGATTGAACGCAATCAACCATGGACAATAGTTGAAAAGGGAAAGTGTTATGAAATTCACGACGAAAGAACTGAAACCGAAAACTTTTATAGAGTAAAAATAATAAAAGGTGATGAAAGAGAGGTGTTTACCGATTATTCAAGATACTCACCGAGCGACAATATCCCCAATATATTCTGTAACCGTGGTATTATGGATAATTATTGTAATGGAATTGCTATAGATGGACCAGTAACGACTATTTATGCAGGTGGATCGTTCGGTTATGCTCAAACCGCACACACATTTCCCGATGGTGAAGCAACAGCGCTATTCCCCACAAAATACCAATTTTATTTCTCCACAGGTTGGTACCCAAAAGAATTAGAAGATTTAGCCAAGGACCCAGATTTTATTTTGGCGGAGAAAAATTATGACCAATTAACTGAGAATTTAAACGAGACTTTGGAAACATGTGATAGACACGCTAAAATTGAACACCAATACAGCATAAGCCACGCATTTTTTGAAGGAAAAGATCATTTAATGCAAAATCTTGAAAATGTAATTTGGCATTTTAATGATGGTAGAAGAATTCTTGTACGATACACCTCACCACTAACAGATATTCACTCATTACCTAGTATTGAAATTCAAACCAACCTCTTGTATGATATTTACCTTATGGGGTGTAAAGATGCTTATGTGAATTTCACCAAAAACAATTCAAGTTATCTAACTGAAATTGATACCTTAGCGGTAAGGTTAATTAAGAAATATTCGGAAATAAAATGGATTCCAATACAAAAAAGAGAAACAAAACAAATCTCTAGACTTTTTTCTTTTATCTCTAATCCAGCAGACAACGGCTACTCGTTGGAGAAAGAACAATTTGACCTCTTGTCTAAGTACCAATCAGAGCATATGTTTATTCAGACTACAGTCGATGAGCCGACTGCAACTCAAATAGATGATAAGTTGCCAAAAAACAGTAATAAGGATTTAGTTACTCATCAGAATCGTTTATTGTATCTAGGTTTAATAATTTTTATATTGATAGCTGGTTTGGTTTTGTATAAAAAGCATAGTAAAGCCTAGTTGTTTTCATCACCAAATAGCAAGGAAAAAGTCTGCCTAGTTTTTTATTCTCAAAACAGAAGTTAACTCAACTTTATTAAAGGCAGAGTCGTAAGCAATAACTCGAATTTCGTTTTCGTTGCGTAGGTTTTCTAATTCACCTGGAACAAAAGAAAAGTTCGATGATTTGGAATTTCCGATATAAACTCCGTTTATAAAAACATCGATTCCTTTTATTGGAAAAGAACTATTTCCAGAAACTAGAACATTTACCACTTCCCCTGGTGGGTAGAATTTGTTTGGATCAGGTTCCACAAGGTTAATGTTTAATGAGGATTGTTCGGTGTGAATGTTGTCGTAAAAAGCAGGCTTACTAGCAGGGGTAACAATCGGGTATTTGTATGAATTCTGGGCCCACCAGTTTAAAATAGGTGTTTCCCAGTTGTTGTATTGATTGTTTTTCTGTGGAACTGCAGGGGAAGGGCCGGTTATGTTGTTTCTGTCTACCCAGTGCAAGATGGTGTGAACATTGGTTATAACTTTCTCCTCGCGGGTTTCTCTTGGGGTAAAAGCTGTTGCGAGCCCACCTGAAACACGATCGATAAAAAAGTTTTCATTACCTTGCCAGTGTCCACGAAGAGCTGGTTTTACTGTTTCTGGGTCGGTATATAAGTCAGGGTTTTCGAAATTTTCTTTCGGAACTTTAGTTAGAGCAAAATTCATGAATTTATTCCAAATAGGTCCAGCCAAAGCCGAACCTCCTTTTTTCATAGGTTTGTTGTCGTTGTTTCCAGCCCAAACACCAACTACAATATTTGGACTATAACCAACGAGCCAAGCGTCTTTGTTGTTGTTGGTGGTACCAGTTTTCGCAGCTACATCGTAACCCGGAATGTTTAAACTAGAGTTAGCTCCAAAAGTTGGAATTCTAGATTGGTTGTCAGATAAAATATCAGAAATAATCAAAGCAGTATTTTTGGACAAAACCTCTTTTTGGCTAGGTGTGTATTCTTCGAGAATGTTTCCATTCATATCTTCAACTTTCAAAATCCCAGCTGTTTTGTTTTTAACCCCATTGTCTGCAAAAACACTATAAGCCGATGTTATTTCGAGCAAGGTTACTTCACCACCTCCGATTACCAGGGTTAAACCATAGCGTCCTATATCAGAAAGGGTAGTGATACCCATATCTTCAGCTGTTTTTAGTGAATCTTGTAGTCCAGCCAAGTAAAACAATTTAACTGCAGGTACGTTTATGGATTGAGCTAGAGCTTCGCGCAAACTAAGTGGTCCACGGAACTTACCATCATAGTTGTCCGGCATATAACATTCGCTTTGTTTGTGTCCTGGTAGGGCTTTACCATAAGCATTACAAGTGGTTTGGAATTCTGTGGGTAGATCAAACAAGACTGTTTCTGGAGTGAAGCCTTTATTGAAAGCGGTTGCATAAATAAATGGTTTAAAAGACGAACCAGGCTGTCTTCGAGCCAAGGCCACGTTGAAGTTGCCATCAATAGCGGTGTCGAAGTAGTCTCTAGATCCAACCATAGAGAGTATTTGGCCTGTTTTAGGGTCGATGGCGACCAAAGCAGCATTGCTTCCACCAAAAGACTTTTCGTTCTGCAGAGCGCCTTCTTTCACCGCTTTCTCGGCTTGTTCTTGTAGGGTGTAGTCTAGGGTTGTGGTTACTTTGAGGCCACCACTTTCTACTGTCTCTGCGCCATATTTTTCTTCTAAGTAATCTTTAATATAAAAAACAAAGTGAGGAGCTCGTATTCCAGAAACAGCTTTAGGTAGAAAAATAACCTCCTCGTTTTTAGCTGTTTCGTATTCGGTTTCAGTTATAAAACCAAGTTCCTTCATTCTAGATAGTACTAAATTTTTACGGACGTCCAATCGAGCTTTGTTTTTCCCATAAGGGGAGTAAGTTGTTGGAGACTGTGGAATAGCAGCTAGATAGGCAGCCTCACCCAATGTTAGTTCGTACGCATTTTTACCAAAGTATGTTTTACTAGCTTCTTCGATTCCATAAATAGTTCCTCCATAAGGAACCTCGTTTAAATAAAGTTCCAAGATTTTATCTTTAGTCAGAACCCGTTCCATTTTGATAGCCAGAACCCATTCTTTTATTTTTCGAGTGTAAGTCTTTTTCTGAACCAATAAAGTATTTTTAACCAACTGTTGGGTGATGGTTGAACCACCACCACCAATACCAATGTTGGTTATGTTTGAAAACAATGCTCTGAGTATTGATTTCGGACGAACTCCAATGTGGTTATAAAATTCAGAGTCTTCGATAGCGATGGTAGCGTTTTTGATATTTGGACCCATCTCCTCAAACGGAATACTAGTACGTTTTATGTCTTCGTGGATGTCGTAGAGTAGTATTTCGCCGGTTCGGTCGAATATTTTGGTTGAGTTGGCGACTTTGCGGTCGTTGAAAGCGTTGAAGTCTGGAATCTTAAGGGAAGCAATCCACACAAACACACCAGCAACTACTAATATGAAAATACCAGCAAAAAGCATCAACCAATCACGGTTGGGTTTTATTTTTCGGGCCCGTTTATATAGTTTTTTAGCTTTCCTAAGCAATCTTTTTAGGTATAAAAGCACCACCCTATTTTACCTGAAAATCGTGTTATAATCCATACCATGAAGATAATTACAGACGAAAAGAAAGTGGACGAAGTTTTAACCCGTGGAGTCCACGATGTATTTACAAAAGAAGAACTGAAAAAGCAAATGATGAGTGGTAAGCAGTTGCACATAAAACTAGGGACAGATGTAACTGGATCTTTTTTGCACCTTGGGCACTCGGTAATACACCGTAAACTCAGGGATTTCCAAGAACTAGGACATAAAGTAACTTTGATTATTGGAGATTTTACAACTTTGGTTGGAGATCATTCCGACAAAGTTGATATGCGTTCAGAGACGAACAATAAAGAAATAAAAGAACTCGAGAAGGGTTACCAGAAGCAATTTTTCAAAACAGTTAAAAAAGAACAAACCACGGTTCGACATAATTCTGAATGGTTAAAAGATTTAAATTTCAACGACGTTATACACCTAGCAAAACAATTCACTGTTTCACAGATGCTCGATCGCGAAGCTTTTATGATTCGTTACAAGAATGGTAAACCTATCGGACTCGATGAGTTTATGTATCCGCTGATGCAGGGTTACGATTCTGTGGCGCTAAAATGCGATGTTGAACTCGGTGGTACCGACCAGACCTTTAACCTCCTAGCAGGTAGACACTTAATGCCAGTGTTTGGACAAAAACCACAATGTGCTATCGCCATGAAACTACTTTTAGGTTCGGATGGACGTCCAATGGGTAAAAGTTTAAAAAACTTTATCTCGATTGCCGAAGAACCAAATAATATGTACGGAAACATAATGTCTATCGTAGACGATGTGATTTTTGATTATTTCGAATTGGTTACTCGTATTCCAATGGATGAAATTGCGAAAATGAAAGATCGAGTGAAGAAAGGAGAGAACCCAATGATTTTCAAAAAAATCCTAGCTAAAGAAGTGGTGACTTTTTATCACGGAGACAAAAAAGCCCAAGAAGCCGAGGAGGCTTTCTCAAAGACTTTTCAGAAAGGAGAGATTCCAGAAGAAATGGATAAGGTTAAATTTAAAACAGGGGAGAGTTTAGCCGACTCGTTGGTGGAAGCCAAGGTAATAAAATCAAAGAGTGATTGGAGAAGGTTGGTAGACGAAGGTGCAGTATCAGAGTTGATAACTAATACTAAAATAACCGACCCACGTTTCGTTCCCAAAAAAGGACAAAAGTTTAAAATAGGAAAGAAGCGTTTTGTAGAAATAGTGTAGAAAACAAAAAAAAACCCAGCACATGCTGGGTTTTTTTTTGTTTTCTTGTGTTGATTAATATGTTTCTTCTTCCTCGTCTCCACCAAATACATAAGCATCACCAGAGTCAACATCATCTATCAAATCCAAATCACCCAACTCTGGTTCGCCTGGTTCTTTGTCAAAATTCGGCTCCTTTTCCTCTGCACCATATTCATCACTCCCACCAGCTAAATCATTGTTTACGTCGTAACTCATTTGCAAAAATTATATAAATTTTTAGCGACCTTTTAATTTGAGTAAAAAATATCAGAATACAAACATCAAAGCAAGGCGCTAAATCTAAATCTGTGGAAAACTATTTTTCAAATGAGCAAATCCGGTTAGAGCTATAGCAATAGCGTCAAGTTCATCATCTGATTTCTTGTCCTTGTCTATATCTACAAGCATCCTCACCATTTTCAAAACATCCTTTTTATCCGCTCTGCCGTAGCCAGTGGTGGCGATTTTGATCTGCAATGGTGTGGCTTCGAAAATCTTCAACCCTGCTTTAATTCCTTTGTACAATATAACCCCACGAGCTTCTGAAACATGCATCACTGTTTTTTGGTTGGTGGTTAAGAAAAGGGTTTCAATAGCAAGGACTTCTGGTTTGTATTCTTGGATTATTTTTTCAACCTTCTGTCCGAGTAGTAGTAGTCTTTCCTCGAATTTTAATTTAGCAGAAGTGTTAAAACACTCAGAGTAAACAACAATCTCTTTTCCCGTTTTATTTTTTTCGAGAATAGCTATTCCAAGTCTCTCATATCCTGGGTCAATTCCTAATATTTTCATGTTTTATTATTCTGCATTAGTAAACACATCCTGCACGTCGTCGTTGTTTTCCAAATCCTCCACAAGTTTATCCAACAAAACTAAATCTTCGTCAGAAGCCTCAACAGTGGTAGTTGGAATCCAGACAAGTCCTTCTTCGGGGGTGATTTTTTTCTCAAAAGCCCAAGACACCGAACCGATGCCCGCAAAGGCAGTGCCATTTTCAGCAAGTATGTGTTTCACATCTTGTGCAGTTCTATTTCTACTGTCGGTCAGAGTTTCGATAATTATTCCAACACCACCTGGGCCATATGCCTCGTACATGATGTTTTCCATAGCTGTACCTGGCTCAGTTGCTTTTTTAAGGGCTCGCTCGATGATGTCTTTAGGCATGTTCACTTTCTTAGCCTTCTCTATGGCGCTACGTAGACCCGGGGAGTCGTTACCACCGCTAAGCCGTGCTTCCACTGAAATATATTTAACCAACTTCGAAAAAATCTTACTTTTCTTTCCGTCAGTAATCTCTTTCTTTCTCTTTATTTGACTCCATTTATTATGTCCTGCCATAAATACTAAATTAATTTAGATTGTTTTTCTTCTGGTATATCGAATCCTAAATGCTCGTACGCTTTCGTGGTAGCCATACGGCCTCGCGCGGTGCGTTCGAGGAGTCCGAGCTGGAGCAGGTAGGGTTCGATCACTTCTTCGACAGTAGCTTCTTCTTCACTCATTGCAGCAGCTATAGTCCCGAGCCCTACTGGACCACCGTTGAACTTCTCAATCACTACTTCCAAGAATTTTCTATCGGATGTATTTAAACCGAGTTCGTCTATGGCGAGCATATTTAAAGCTTCTTTGGTCGTTTGTTGATCTAAGTTTTTTTTATGTACTTGAGCGTAGTCACGAGCGCGTTTTAGAAAATAATTTGCGGTTCGAGGAGTGTAACGACTACGTTTCGCGATTTCATCCAACGCGCCATCATCTAATACAGTATCGAGTAGTTTACTTGAACGTTCTATTATTTTTTTAATCTCATCGTTAGAATAAAACTCTAGTCGAAATACTCCACCCGAGAATCGAGATCGGAGAGGGGAGGACACCAGAGCTACCCGAGTAGTTGCTGCAATCATGGTAAACGGTGGCAGGTCGAGCTGAATAGTCCGAGCAGATGGTCCTTTACCGATGATGATGTCGAGCACACCGGACTCCATAGCTGGGTATAGGATCTCCTCCACCATTTTGTTAAGCCTGTGGATTTCGTCAATAAAGAGAATGTCCCCAGCAGAGAGGTTGGTGAGTATAGATGCTAGGTCCCCAACCTTTTCTATAGCTGGTCCAGAAGTTATTTTCATCTGTCGTCCAGTTTCTTTGGCGATTAGGTGGGCGAGGGTAGTTTTACCGAGTCCTGGTGGACCATAAAAAAGTATGTGTTCCGGTATCTGCCCACGCTCTTCGGCGGCCTTGAGTAGGATTTTAACGTTGTCTTTTATGTGTTTTTGGCCGATGTACTCATCCCAAGCCTTGGGTCGCAGGGTTTGGTCTAGGACTCCTTCTTCAGTTTTCTCGTTTAGGGTACTTGACATTATTTTTTATATATGCTATATTACTGAAAGTTCACATTATTGACAGTTTATCAACAGCGCTGTCCACATTATAACATTTAGTAATATTTTTTAGGAGTTATAATGACGGCAGTTAAAGAGAGCTATAATCTCTAAGCAATCAGCCATCGGTTATACAGTTTTGAGTAGGACGTTCTGGATATTTTTTAATTTTCTGGGGCTATCCTTCAAGGGATTGTTACTTCCGGGACAAAGTTCTGGAAGGATTGTTTAGAGATTAGGGCTCTTTTTTAGTTTTTGTAAACAAAAACTACCCTCCGAAGCCTTGCGCGAAGGAGGGTTTCTCGTTTCCTAAATTTTGTATTTTTCGTAGTTTAAACAAAAATCTTTACCGCCAGCTTTAAAGCTCGCATAGGTGTCCTCGATAATCTTGACTGCATCCTCAGGATTCTTAACATGGAAAACTAAATCATAATCAGCTTTGTCTAAATAATTTTTCTCAAGAGGGTTTTCTTTGATCCAACGCAAAAGACCTTCCCATTCATCACCCATGAGTATTATCGGTATGTTGCAGATGTGGTGCACTTGTACTAGTTGCCAAGTATAGAAAAGTTCGAGCATGGTGCCCAATCCACCAGGAGCTACTACTACAGCGTTTGATAGAAGCATGAATTCATCGAGTCTTTTTGAAAAGCGGTTAAACATTTCTTTGTACTCAACCGAATTGTTGAATTTTTGATGCCAAGGTAGTTCAACTCCGATGCCTATAGACACCGAATCATTTTTGGCCTTACCTTTTCCAGCCATGTGCCCTTCGTTTCCAGCGCGCATAAGCCCCGGGCCACCACCTGTTATAACATCAATACCAGATTCACCCAGCATTTCCGCTAAGCGTTTCACATCATCGTAAATAACATCACCTTGTTCAATGCGAGAACTGCCGAATATTGCAACTCTAAAATTATTGTCCTTCTTTTTTTTCTCGAAAGCTCTAAAAATTCTGTTTTTCATATAGCTTCAACTATAAAGTTATTCCTCTCCAAGGTCAACTACACCAGCAACTTCTTCGATAGAAGTGATGCCGTTTAAGATTTTAACAACACCGTCTTGGCGCATAGAAAGTATGCCTTGTTGTTTGGCTACATTTTTTATTTCTCTTTCCGAAGGGTTCTCCGGCATTATTTTTTCTAGGGCTTCGTCGGTTTGAATTGCTTCAAATATACCCATACGGCCTTTGTATCCGGTGTTGTTACATTTTTCACAACCAACAGGGTAAAAGAAGCTATAAGGTTTACTTTTATCTATGTTGTATTTCTTTAAATCTTTGCCTTCTGCTTCCATACTAGAGATTATCAAATTAATCAAAGTAACCTCGCGTTCTTTGGCTGGTTTTTGGATTTTACATTCTGGGCAAAGTTTACGTACCAACCGTTGAGCTATAGATAAAGAAAGAGCTGAAACTAAAATTTTTGGATTTACATGCAGATCAATCAAGCGGGGAATAGCACCGGCAGCATTGTTGGTGTGAAGGGTAGAGAACACCATGTGTCCAGTGAGCGCTGATTGCACTGCCATCTCAGCGGTTTCACCATCACGGATTTCACCAACCATGATAACATCCGGGTCCTGACGCAGGGCGGATTTTAATCCTTCAGCAAAACCGTAGTTGTCATCTTCTTTCTTTTGAGTTTGAGTTATACCCCGGAGACGATATTCAACTGGGTCTTCGATGGTGATTATTTTTATTTCCGGAGAATAAATACGTCGTAGGAATGCGTATAGAGTAGTTGTTTTACCGGAACCAGTTGGGCCAGTAACTAGTATTAATCCTGTCGGCTTAGAAATTTCTTCTTTGATGACATCAAACAAATGACTTTCAATACCAATGTCTTCCAAATCCACTTGAATAGATTTAGGGTCCAAAATACGCATAACAATGGATTCTCCATAGGTTCCAGGAATCATAGAAGTACGAATAGACAGTTCTTCTTCGCCTTCTGATATGGCAAAACGACCGTCCTGAGCATTCTTGGCAGTAAGTTTCATGCCAGAGATGAGTTTGATACGAGAGTTCAGTAGTTGGTAGGTATCAAGTCCAAAAAAGTCTACGTCTTGGAGGACTCCGTCTAGGCGTAGTCTTAAACGACCGCGATCTTTTTCGGGTTCGATGTGGACGTCAGAAGCTTTGATGGCGATAGCTCCAGCTAGGATGATTTCAAGAATACGAGAAATCTTGTGAGCTTTGTTTGTCTCCATCTCTTTTTTTACCATCTCAGAGATATCCTGAATATGTTGAATACTTTCAGCGGTTTTACGTAGAATTTCAGAAGAAATATCCAAACCACCAACTCGCGAGTTTTCTGCAAGGGATAGTTCGACATAGCGTTCCCATACTTTTTCTATGCTACCAATAGATGCCATATAAAACACAGGAACAAGTCCATGTCTGGCCACCTCTTCTGTTATGTGAGCTTTTAATTCTTCACTAGGGGAACGTAGAGCAACATAGATGTTTTTACCAACCAGTTTAAACGGTCCGATTTTTAAAGACCGGGCATCTGCCTCGGGAATAGCTCGCAGGGCTTCGTTGTCTATACCAATTCGATACAAGTCTACATAGGGCAAGCTGTACTTGGTTTCAGCGAGCATTGCTACTAATTGCTCTTCTTCAACTCTACGCAATTCGTCGAGTTGTCTCTTTTGTTTTTCTTCGTCGAAGTCTGACATTTTGCTTATATTATATAGCAACTTTCCAAAATGCTATAATGCCTCAGATGACAAAGGACAAGAAAACCATAGTTCTCCTAGACGCTCACGCCATAATTCACCGGGCGTACCACGCGTTACCAGACTTCTTGTCGTCTAATGGTGAACCAACGGGAGCGCTTTACGGACTTTCTAATATGCTCATGAAAATAATTTCTGATTTGAAGCCGGATTACATTGTGGCTTGTTACGACCTGCCGGGTAAAACGTTTCGACACGAAGCCTATGATGACTACAAAGGTAAAAGAGCCAAGACCGAAGACGCTCTGATCTTTCAACTCAACAGTTCGCGTAGGATATTTGAAGCATTCAATGTGCCGATGTACGACATGCCTGGGTTTGAAGCCGACGACATGCTGGGAACCATTGTCGAGAAACTAAAAAAAGACAAAAACACCAACATAATCATTGCTTCTGGAGACATGGATACTATGCAATTAGTGGATGATAAAAAAGTTCAAGTTTATACACTGAAAAAAGGCATCACCGACACCATCCTATATGACGAGGATAAAGTTTTTGAACGTTTTGGTTTCAAACCAGAGTTTCTGCCAGACTACAAAGGCCTACGTGGTGATCCATCGGACAACATTATTGGGATCAAAGGCATCGGTGAGAAAACCGCTACAACTTTGATTGGGCAGTTTGGAACCATTGAAAATATTTACCAAGCTTTGAAAAAAAACGGTGCCGAAACAGACTTTAAAAAACTCGGTATAACTGAAAGAATATTTAAATTATTAAAAGATGGTGAAGAGGAAGCTTTGTTCTCTAAAACTCTAGCCACTATCCGTCGCGATGCTCCTATTGATTTCAAACTCCCAGAGAAAACATTTTGGCAAAATTTTTCCTTTGAAAAAGTCGAAACGCTTTTTAATGAACTCGAATTTCGTAGTCTAATATCTCGACTCAAAAATTTTAACCACAGTGGTGAGGTGCGCACCAGCTTGGATAATTTCGTAGACGGACTAGAGGAAGAAAAGAAGGTGGAAGTGGCCTCAAATATTAATCCAGAAATTTTGGAACAAACCGCGCTGGCGCTGTGGTTGGTTAATTCTGATATTTTAAACCCAAAACCAGAAGATATTTTAGGTTTTGCGAAAACAAAAGACTTCAACACCGCAAAAGACTTTATATTTGGCAGACTAAAAGGGGACAACCTAGTTTCGGTTTATGAAGAAATAGAGAAGCCGATTATGCCGATCATAAAAAGCATGCAGGACTACGGAATCTTTGTTGATCAAGATTATTTTACCAAGCTCTCCCTCGATTATCACCGAGAACTCGATAAAATTTCAGATAAAATTTACAAACTCGCCGGGCAAGAATTTAACATAAATTCACCCAAACAGATGGGAGAGATTCTTTTTGAAAAACTTGGAATTAAAACCAAGAAAAAAACCAGTGGCGGTAAATTGTCCACAAACATTGCGGTCCTCGAAGAATTGGAAGAAGAATACGAAATAGTTCGCGAGATTATAAAATACCGCGAATTGGCTAAGCTACTGTCTACATACATCGACCCAATGCCGAAAATGGTAGCAGGGGACGGCAGACTTCATGCCAAATTTCAACAAGCTGGTTCAGCTACTGGCAGATTCTCCAGTACGGAACCTAACCTACAAAACCTACCTATCAAAAGCGAATTGGGTAAAAATATTCGCAATGGTTTTGTGGCCGCCAAGGGGCATAAATTACTCGCACTGGACTATTCTCAAATAGAACTGCGAGTGGTGGCACTGCTTTCAAAAGATGTGAACATGACCGAGATTTTTAAAAACGGTAAAGACATTCATGCTGGCGTAGCTTCGCGAGTGTTTGGGGTACCGATAGACAAAGTAGATGCCGAAATGCGCCGTAAAGCAAAAGTAATCAACTTCGGAATTATTTATGGTATGGGGGTATCATCTTTGCGCAAGAACTTGGGCGGTACCAGAGAAGAAGCCCAAAAATTCTATGACAACTACTTTCGACAATTCTCGGAAGTGAAGGAATATATGGACGGAGTAAAAGAATTTGCCAAGGCTCACGGCTACACTGAAACCCTTTTTGGACGTAAGCGCCACTTCCCGAATATAAACTCACGTATTCCATTTCTGAAAGCAATGGCCGAGCGTACAGCCACCAACGCTCCGGTACAAGGCACCGCCGCTGACATCATCAAACTCGCCATACGCTTTGCACATGAAGACTTGGCCAAGGCAGGCCTCCTAGACAAAGCGCATCTGATCCTTCAAATTCACGACGAACTAGTTTACGAAGTAGAAGAAAGCGTGTTAGACAAATCTGCCAAAATAATCGAAGGCGCCATGGAGGGTGTATTGGAAAGGTCTTTCCTCAAACTTAAAACTGATATACCACTCATTGTGCACTACGGGTCCGGGGACAATCTAGGGGAAGTGAAATAGTTCAACTTGACTAAACCCCGAAATACTATATAAAGAATTGGAATCAACTCGCTCATTTCACCGCTCTTTTCGAGTACAAATTTTTTTTGTATGAAAAAGAAATTCCTCAGTTTTTTACTCGACCTGAATCGGCGTTTTATGCTTTGGGGCTATAAACGTTATGTTCACAGAAAAGAAAAAATAGAGTTCGAAGTAGCCAAAGTGGTTATTTCCAATATAGGAACCTCTGCTTTCTGGTTAGCCGTTTCCATTTTTGCAGAATCCTGCTATTGGTTATTTACCCTCATGACTTTAGTTCCAGTGTATTGTTACTGGCAACTAACAAAAGCTGGCTTTGTGTGGAAACAAAGTCTAACTGTTTGGAGCTTCATGATCTCCGGCTTCTTGTATCTCGTTTCTTTTCTGATTCAGCTCTCTAAGACGACCATAGAAATACCTTTCTCTGTGGTCTCAAATTAAAAACCGTATTTTCTAACCTTCAAACCCGCCTTCTCGAATGAGAGGCGGTTTTTGCTTAGTAGTTTAATAATCCCTCAGAATTTTAGCCACTTGGAGAGCGGTGCTTTTTGAGGCATATTTTTGAAAAGCTAGTTTTTTGATGGCTGTGTCGTAGTTGACACTTTTCTTTAGCCTGTTTAAAAATTTTTCCATAGCTATACACTGGGTTCTTTTGGCAGCGGTGTTTGGGTCAGACTCATTTTCAAAACAATAATCAAGCCACCTTTCCAACTGTTCGTCCATTTGCATGATCATTAAATATTTAAAGAAATTGTCTTCAAATATCTCTTTGCCTTCACCCATACAGTCCTCGGCTAATTTTCCAGCATCAGGTTTTAATATTCCAACCACAAACCGTATAGCCGACACAGGGTGTTTGCGCCCTTTCTCGTCTTCGTAAAAAGAAATCTTGGTAGTTTTGTTGATATTTTCTTCATCCCAATCTCGGTTCATTTTCTTGGTTAGATAGGGGATGTCGAAAGCGGCGGTCAGATCAATACCGACACCAACCCTACCATTTCCTTTCTCGGTTATAACAATATCAACACCACCGGAAATATTATCAAAATCAGAGGCGAGGGTTGCCCGAAACCCAGGGAACCATTTGTTGAATCTGTCGATAACGAGTTTTTCAATTAGGGAGGTGTAGCGCCGGTGTTCTTGTTTATCGACTTGCTTCCTCAATTCCTGTTTATGTTGAGTCTCGATGTCTTTATTAATTGTTGCTAATTTTTTAAGGGCACCTTCTACTTGATACCTGGTATATTCCGGTGCGTTTAAAAAAGAGGAAATGTCAGGTTTTGTCCCCGAGACGTATTCTAGCTTTTTTTCAAGTCTCTCTGTGTTTTCTAGGTTGCTGAAAAAGTTTGGTTTGATTGGTTGACTGACGAATTCATGGGCCATGTATACATAGTAGTCGATACTTTTCAGGTATGCAAATACGCCCCGCGGGGTGTATAATGTCGAAATGGAAGAGGAAATCAAACAAGAAGAAAAGGTAGAAAAAGAAGCCAGACACCTGGTCCACCATACCTTGGCGCATTCTTATACTGTGTACTTTTTTGTCCTACTTTTCGGAGTAGCCCTCGACATGCTTTTCCCAATCAAGATTTTTAACTCTACTCATATGAATATAGGCCTGGTTCTACTGGTTCTGTCTTCCGTCCTAATTGTCTGGGCGCAAAGAAGCTCTAACCATTTGGCTAAAGTAGAGGAGGTGCAAAAACACCATTTTAATCGTGGTCCCTACAAATACACCCGCACCCCAACCCACTGGGGGCTGTTCTTCTTGGTTCTCGGGTTTGGCCTACTCATCAATGCTTTTTTTATAACCGTACTTACCGTGGTTTCATTTTTCATAACTAAATTTGTATTTGTTAAAGATCAAGAAAACATACTGGAACGCCGTTATGGTGAGGCATACAAGGAATACAAAAAGTCTGTAAGATTTTAGTATGATTTATCTTTTTGCTGGCGATGACGCCGAAAGGAAAATAGCGAGCTGTGAAAAGTTTGTAAATTCTATTTCCGGTGAAATGGAAGTTTTTCAAATAGCCCGCAACAACTTCAGTCGCTCTGAGATAGAAAGTTTCTATTCTGGGGCGGGGCTTTTTTTCAGTAAATGCGCGGTGGTTTTCTCCGGTATTCTGGAGAGGGAAGACGACAAGGATTTTATACTAGAGAAACTTCCTGAAATGGCCGACTCTGCGAATAACTTCATCTTCCTCGAAGGTAAACAACTCAAATCTGTTTTAGATGTATTCAAAAAATCTCGAGCTGAGATAAATTATTTTGAGTTACCGAAAGAGAAGCATGAAAAATACAACAACTTTATTCTAGCTGATGATTTGAGTGCGAAAGATAAAAAGAATTTATGGATTCATTACCGCCAAGCGGTGGACTTGGGTGTGGGACTCGAAGAATTGGCCGGGGTTATGTTCTGGAAAGTGAAAGACATGCTGTCTCGTAAGTTTTATGGCAAGTGGAAGAGGGAAGAATTGGAAGCTACTGCAGAGAAGTTGTCCTACCTGCTTCCAGAGGCTCGCCGGCAAGGCAAAGACGCGGAAACCGTTTTCGAGAAGTTTATACTAGAAATTTTTTAAATACCAAAAGTTTGTGCGCCCAGCAGGAATCGAACCTGCGACCATCTCCTTAAAAGGGAGCTGCTCTACCAGCTGAGCTATGGGCGCGTAGTGTGATAATATAGTAAACGTGCCTCAAAATCAAGGAAGTATCTTTAAATTAGTTAGTGAATTCGAGCCTGCTGGCGACCAACCCAAGGCTATTTCGCAGTTGCTGGAGGGGCTCGATAAGGGCATGAAAAAGCAAACCCTCCTCGGTGCTACCGGAACTGGTAAGACTTTTACCATGGCTAACATAATAAAAGAGCACAATAAACCAACACTGGTTATAGCTCACAATAAAACACTCGCTGCTCAACTCGCTCAAGAATTCAAAGCCTTTTTCCCGGATGCCGCAGTGCATTATTTTGTTTCTTACTACGATTACTATCAGCCAGAAGCATACATGCCGGTGTCTGATACGTATATAGAAAAAGATGCGCAGATAAACAAAGAGATAGATCGACTGCGCCATGCTTCTACCCAGGCACTGCTCACCAGGAGGGATGTGGTGATAGTAGCTTCAGTGTCTTGTATTTACGGTCTCGGCTCCCCAGAGGAATATGAGAAAGTAAATCTAAAGCTTGAGGTGGGAATGAAGTTAGAAAGAAATACTTTGATGAAGAAATTGATTGATATACATTTCAGTCGAACAAACGCGGACCTGACTTCGGGTACCTTCCGTTCCATTGGTCCCAAGGTTGAGTTTATGCCAGTGTCTGAAAACATCATGTACTCTGTTGAAATAGAAAATGGGAAAGTGGCGAGGATTTCAAAAATAGATCCAGTTTCTATGAGCATTCTGAGTACAGAAAAAGGTACCTATGTTTTCCCAGCGAAACACTTTATCACCGAAGATGTGAAGGTAAAAAAAGCGCTTGAGAATATAAAAAAGGAATTAGCTCTACAACTAAAGAAATTTGAAAAAGAAGGTAAACTGCTCGAAGCAGAACGAATAAAACGACGAACCAACTATGATCTAGCGATGATTCGCGAAGTGGGGTACTGCTCTGGCATAGAAAACTATTCTAGACATTTGTCTGGAAAAGCCGAAGGCGAGCCACCAGAAACATTGTTGTCTTATTTTAAAAAAGATTTTCTCACCATCATCGACGAGTCACACGTAACCCTGCCTCAACTTCAGGGTATGTATGCCGGAGATGCTTCTCGTAAAAAAACTTTAGTTGAATACGGATTTCGTCTACCATCGGCCAAGGATAACCGCCCGCTTAAATATCCAGAATTCGAAGAGCGAATTGGGCAAGTTATCTACACCAGTGCTACTCCAAGCGAGTATGAAATAGAAGAAAGCAAAAAAGCATGTGAACAGCTCCGACGCCAAGGGGTCGGAGCCCCGACCGAAGCGTCGGGGATAGTAGAGCAAATAATTCGCCCAACAGGTTTGGTTGATCCAGAGACGATAGTGCGACCAGTCGAAGAGAGGGGTGAATACAAAGGTCAGATACAGGATTTTATCAAAGAAGCTGAGGCAACTATTAAAAGAGGGTATCGTGTTTTAGCTACAACCCTTACCAAGAAAATGGCCGAGGATTTGTCTGTATATTTAAAAGACAAAAAGATAAAATCAGAATACCTACACAGCGATATTAAAACCTTAGACAGAATACGGATTTTGACCGAATTTAGAAAAGGTAAATTCGATGTGTTGGTTGGGGTAAACTTGCTTCGCGAGGGGCTCGACCTGCCAGAGGTTGCTTTGATTGGAATACTGGATGCCGACAAAGAAGGATTCCTGCGTTCGGAGACATCACTGATTCAGACCATCGGACGTGCTGCTCGTAATGCAGAGGGTCGGGTGATACTTTACGCTGACCAAATGACGAAGTCCTTGGAAAGCGCATTGGGGGAGACTAAGCGTCGCCGAGACACCCAACTAGCCTACAACAAGAAACACGGCATAACTCCTAAGACAATATTGAAAAATATCAAGGACATCACTGAAGCCATGGAAAGCGAACACGGCAAGGCGGTCAACGCGGAACTCAGTATTGATTTAGAGGTTTTTAAAAAGGCTTACGCAAAGGAATTGAAACTGGATAAAAGTAAGGTTACAAAGAAAAAAGACGGCACCACCGAAGTGAAACTGCACATGTCGGACGAAGAGAGAAGTAACCTGGTGTACGAAAAAATAATAAAAATAAAAGAGAAAGAAATGAACAAAGCAGTCAAAGAGCTCGACTTTGAAACTGCGGCCATCCTGCGGGATGAGATAGTGGTGTTACAAAACAGGCTCTCTGGAGAATAAGATTTTTGTCTGATTTTGTGCTATAATGCACCATTGTTATGGTAAAGAAAGACTCGAACAAAGCTATAGACACAATTGTCGTCAAGGGTGCTCGGACGCACAATTTGAAGAATATAAGTGTAGAAATGCCACGCAACAAGATGGTGGTTATTACCGGTGTCTCAGGTTCTGGTAAATCCTCCCTCGCATTCGACACTATATTCGCCGAAGGGCAGAGGAGGTATGTAGAATCTCTGTCTTCCTATGCCCGCCAATTTTTAAATCAAATGCCGAAACCGGATGTGGATGAGATCACGGGACTTTCTCCAGCTATATCCATCGATCAGAAATCTCGATCCAACAATCCGCGTTCAACTGTGGCTACGATTACCGAAATCTACGACTACCTGCGTGTAATGTATGCCCGTATCGGACACCCACATTGTCCGGAATGTGGTGAAGAAATCAAGAAACTTTCAAACGAAGAAATCTTAAATTTCGTTTTAGAAAAAGTAAACGCAATCAACAAAACAAAAAAGGGTACTAAAAAAGTTTTAGATGTTGAATGGAATGAAACAGAGATAAGCATTTTTTCGCCGGTGGTGCGTGGACGCAAGGGCGAGTACTACCAGTTACTTTACGACATGTTGGGTAAAGGCTTTACTCAAATCCGACTCGACGGAGCAATGAAAAATTTGCGCGAGCAAATAACTCTTTCCAAAAACAAAGCCCACACCATTGAAGTTTTGGTAGACCATTTTGCTCTGCACGAATTTACCGACAACAAAGACACATCTAAAACAAGGTTGTTTGAAGCCTTAGAGCGGGCACTCCTCGAGTCTGATGGACTGGTTAATATAAAAATAGGTGAGGAAGAATTTTTAATGTCTGCTAAATTCGCTTGCAAAAACGACGGCTTTTCCTTCCCAGAAGTAGAGCCAAGACTTTTTTCTTTTAACTCTCCATACGGTGCCTGTGCTACTTGTAACGGTCTAGGTACCAAGTATTTCGGAGGGGACGAAGTCTGTGATGATTGTCATGGCGCTAGACTCCGCCGGGAAGCACTCAATGTTTTTCTAACCAACAACAAGAAAAAGGTTAATATTTTAGATCTGGTTAGTTTGTCCATCAGCGACGCCTATGAATTTTTTAATAATTTAAAACTTTCCGAAAAAGAAAAAGAAATATCCTTGCCGGTCGTGCGTGAGATCTCTGACCGTTTGAAATTCATGCTAGATGTGGGGCTCGACTATCTGCAACTTTCCAGAAAAGCTAACACCCTTTCTGGCGGGGAAGCGCAACGTATCAGACTGGCGTCCCAGCTCGGGTCACGCTTGGTTGGAGCTCTGTACGTTCTCGATGAACCGACTATTGGACTACACCAAAGAGACAACGACAGGCTGATCAAAACCCTGCTTGATTTGCGTGACCTAGGGAACACTATTTTAGTAGTAGAACACGACGAAGATACCATCTATGCGTCAGACTACATCGTAGACATAGGCCCCAAAGCTGGAGTCCACGGTGGAGAGGTTGTGGTTTCTGGAAACTTGGATGATTTGTTAACGGCAAAAAAGAATTCCAGTAATTCTCGAACCCTCGCATATCTGAGAGAGGAAGCGAAAATTGAAATACCCGAGAAACGACGCGAAGGCAAAGGAGTGCTCCGGGTTGTAGGAGCCAAGGTTTTCAGTTTGGATAATGTAAATGCCGAAGTTCCACTAGGTGTTATGACTTGTATAACTGGTGTGTCTGGCAGTGGTAAAAGTTCTTTTATGTATGAAGTTCTGTATCGTAATTTGCAAGCTCGACTAGAACGCAAATACCGCACGGCGCAGATTTTTAATTGCTCAGGATTTACCGGGACAGAATATTTATCCAGAGTTGTTCTCATAGATCAGTCTCCAATAGGCCGAACCCCGCGTTCAAACATTGCTACTTACACAGGCACCTTTACCCATATTCGGGATTTGTTTGCTGAGACCGAAGAATCAAAATTCCGCGGATGGAAAGCGAACAGATTTTCTTTCAACGTGAAAGGTGGGCGGTGCGAAGCTTGCGAGGGTAATGGTGAAATAGCCGTAGAGATGCATTTCTTGCCGACGGTGTATGTAACCTGCGATGTGTGTGGGGGTAAACGATTTGATAAAGAAACCCTAACCGTAAAATTAAGTTTGGGAGATAAGTCCCGACGCCCTTCGGGGTCGGGATCCCGACCGCAAGCGTCGGGAAAAAATATTTATGAAGTTTTACGGATGACCGTAGAAGAAGGCCTAGAATTCTTCAAAGATATCCCAGCTATTTATGACAGGTTGGCCACACTGATGGATGTAGGACTTGGTTACCTAGAACTCGGTCAATCTGCTACAACTCTATCTGGTGGGGAAGCACAGCGGGTAAAAATCTCCAGTGAACTTTTTGAATACCGCATGTCGCACTTACGGGCAGAGAAAACTATCTATCTCCTAGACGAACCAACTGTCGGACTACACTATGATGACGTTGCTAAACTGCTAGAAGTCTTGCAGAAGCTTGTGGTTAAAGGTAATACCGTAGTGCTCATCGAACACAATTTGGATGTAATAAAAAGCTCAGATTACTTGATAGATTTCGGACCCGAAGGTGGAACACATGGTGGTAGGATAGTAGCCAAAGGCACTCCAGAGGAAGTAGCGAACAATAAAAATTCTCACACTGGGAAATACTTGGCAAAAGTTTTACGTAAAAAATAAAAGAAGCGAAGACTTTTGTGTCCTCGCTCCATTCTCATAAATACTCTTTAAGTTTTTGATACAAATCAAAAACTATTTTTTCTAATTCTTCCATGTCGCACTCGGTATTGATGACAAATCGAGTGGCCGGATGTGATTCCGGACTTTTGCCTTTTTGCGCTTTGCGTTGTATTTCCATACGTGCTTCTGCGTCTTCAACAGTTAGATTTCTTTTCTTGGGATCTGTAAGTCGCGCAAGACGCTCCTCGAGCGAACAAGTCGCCACGATGACTCCGTAGTCAAAGCGCCATTGGTCGCCCTTCTGGTAAATCAGCGCGTTTTCAACTACGCATAATTTTCCAGAATTCTCGGAAACGATTTTTTCCACCTTTGCCCAAACGAGCGGGTGGATGAACTGTTCGTAGGCCAGCAGTTTTGCTTTATCAGCAAAAATAATGCTGGCGATCATTTTGAAATCGATATTTCCGAAAGGGAAAACATTTTCCCCTAGGATAAGATTGATTTCGTTCTGGTATAGGCCAGAAGCGGCTATTTCTTTTGCTACGTTGTCACAAGAGATAATGATCGCTCCCAGTTTCTCGAGAAATTTTGCAACAGTACTCTTCCCAGAGCCTATGTTGCCGGTAAGGCCGAACGCTTCCACGGTCTGAGTGTTTTTATGAAGAATTTGTTTTAAGTCCAATCGGATGATACGATGGAAACTATGACAAGTCAAGGATTCAAAAATCTAAATTTACCCGAGAAACCAGGGGTTTATTTTTTTCTTGGTACACCGAAGCGTGGCGGAGGCGACCCGAAACAAAAGGATATTCTGTATATCGGTAAGGCAACCTCACTTCGCGACCGAGTGCGGAGCTATTTCGGTCCGGATTTGATAAACACTCGAGGCCCACTGCTTGTGGACATGGTTTGGAAATCCAGCGACATCAAATGGACTGAAACTGACAGTGTGTTAGAAGCACTTATCCTAGAAGCAACGCTCATCAAAAAACATCAGCCGTATTACAACACTAAAGAAAAAGACGATAAAAGTTTTAGTTATATTTGTATAACAAATGAGGAGCTGCCCCGTATTTTTATTGTTAGGGGGAAGAACTTAAATAAAGAAAATTACAGTAAAGTATACGGACCTTTTCCGAACGGAGGCCAGCTCCGGATTGCTTTGGAGTTGGTTCGGCGAATATTTCCATTCTTGGATGAGAAGTCCAAGGTCAAAGGAGTATATGAATTTTACCGACAAATAAAACTTGCTCCAGAACAAAAGGAAATCCTGCTTAAAAATATCAAGAATATAAAACTCTTTTTTGAAGGCAAGAAAAAATCTATTTTGAAAAGTCTGGAAAAAGAAATGAAAGCATATGCTAAGCAGAAACAATTTGAAAAAGCAGGGGAGATCAAAAGGCAGATATTTGCACTCAATCATATAAATGATGTTGCTCTAATAAAAGGAGACCACTCAACTAGTGTTTCGACTTTTGCTTTCCGTCATTCGCACTCTGTCTTGGAAGGGCAAGCACCATCTGGTCGTAGCGAAGATTCCTCCAAGCAAATGTCTCAACACCAGGATATTTTTCGCATTGAAGCCTACGATGTGGCCCACATGAGTGGTAAAAACATGGTTGGAGTCATGACCGTTATCGAAGATGGTGAGGTAAACAAGAGTGAATATAAAAAATTTAAAATCAAAACCCAAACTGGAGCCAACGATACTGGTGCGCTCGCAGAGGTTTTAGAACGCAGATTTGGACATCCTGAGTGGGGGAGTCCAGATTTGATAGTAGTAGACGGTGGCAGGGCACAAATAAATTCAACTGAGAAGGTTTTAAATAAACTTAATTTAAGTATACCTGTGATATCTGTTTTAAAAGACGAAAGGCATAGACCGAAAAATATTCTCTCATCCCCGAGGTCGGACCTCAAGGGATCCCGAGGTACGACCTCAAAAGAACTTGCACGCAAGTACGAAAGAGAAATCCTGCTTGTAAATTCCGAAGCGCACAGGTTCGCTATCGGTTATCATAAACAAATGAGGAACAAAAACTTTTTAAAAAAATGAAACAAGAAAATATTTTAATTTTAAACGACATACGCAGTATAGAGAACGTCGGTGCCATGTTCCGCACCGCCGATGCAGCCGGGATAGATAAAATCTATACCGTAGGTTACACGCCGGCACCGATTGATCGCTTTGGTCGCAAGAGGTCTGATTTGCACAAAGCTGCGCTAGGCGCCGAAGAGTACGTGGCTTGGGAAGCCGTATCGAGCATAGCTACGCTTATAAACAAGCTGAAGAAAAACAGGTTTCAAATTATCGCCGTCGAGCAGGCACCGAATTCGGTGGATTATCGAAAAGTAAAAATGGGCACTAAAAATGCATTTATCATGGGCAACGAGGTAACAGGGGTACCAAAAAAAGTTTTAGATAAATGTGATGTGGTGGCTGAGATACCAATGCGAGGTAAAAAAGAATCACTCAATGTATCGGTTTCTTGTGGAGTGGCTCTGTTTGGAATGCTTAGATAATTACCAATATGATTCACCGGTATTTAGTGGTTTTGGGGGTTTTAGAAAAGGCCCGCCTCCGTAGGCTTCGTAGCGTTGTGGTCCACCAGTCCAGTACCAAAGAAACCATAGACCAATCACGACTAGAATAAACCATACTATCAGAAATCCTTTTTGCTTCGCTTGTTTCATTGTAGCTATTATATCAGATTATTTTTGGCACCTGGGGCAAAATACAGTGGTGCGAGTTTGGACCGCTGTTTTTTCTAAAGGCTTTTTGCACTTGGGGCAATTCTGGCCAGACTTGCCATATACTTTGTGTTCTCGGGCATAGTTGCCCTCGGTTTCATCGAGTAATCGGTAGGTGGCCACAGATGAACCGCCGACTTTGATTGCTTGCTTGATTATTCTGATCAATGCAGTGTGTAACTTAGCCAAGTCTTTTTTATTTAGTGTATGTGCACTGCGAAGGGGATTAATCCCAGCTTCAAACAAGCTCTCGTCGGCATAAATATTTCCAATACCGGTTACTACGTCTTGGTTCATTAGTACCGCTTTGATTTTCCCTTTTTTACTTTTTAACTTCTCTGCTAAATATTCTATGGTGAAACTTTTATCCAGTGGTTCCAGGCCTAAATTCCCAAAGTGGTTTTCTTTTTCAAAAATATTTTTATCTTTAAAATAAATTACATAACCGAACTTTCTAGTGTCATTGAAATATAGAGTTCCTTTCTCGAGTTTGAAAATTATATGGGTATGTTTGTTGGGCAGAGTGCTTTCTGATATTTCTATTGGATGCCCGCCGACGATTTTTTTACCAGTGTTGGCCTTGTATGCAAACTGCCCGGTCATTTTTAGGTGCGCCAGGATTAGTTTGTTGTGAGTTAATTCAAAGATTAGATTTTTAGCTCTTCGTTTTACTGCTACAAATTTCTCTCCCTTGAGTTCAGACTCAAATTCTTTAGTTTTTTTCTTGGATGCTGTACGCAGGGTGCCTTTACCTGAAATTATTTTCGAATTTCTCACTTCTACGCCCAAGATCTTTTGCTCAAGAATATTTTTCTCAAGTCCAATCCTCAGATTTTCTACTTCTGGTAACTCCGGCATAACTACTTCTTCCCTAGAAATTTCAAAGCTTCTTTTATTTTCTGATTGGTTGAAAGCTCGGGGGAGAGACCTTTCAGTGCGTCGCGGGCTTCGTTTTGTGAATAGCCGAGTGCTTGCAAGGCGAGTAAGGCGTCGAGTTCGTCTTTTAGTGTGCCTCCTTGTTCTATGGAACCGACTTTGTCGCGCAGCTCTATCACCATCTTTTCTGCGGTCTTTTTGCCGATGCCGGAGATTTTAGTAAGGTAGGGGATGTCACTGGTGCTGATAGCTCGACGGAGGGTTTCTATAGAAGCCACCCCGAGTATGGTCAGTGCGCCCTTAGGTCCAATTCCGGAAACATTTATCAGCATTTCGAAAAACTCCAATTCTTCGTAGTTTAAAAATCCGTATAAATCCAAAGAGTCTTCGCGGACATGAGTGTGCGTCCAGACCAGGACCTCCTGGTCTTTTTTTATTTGAGACAAACCATCCTGAGCGAGCCAGATTTTGTAGCCCACTCCTGCAGTTTCAATGAGAGCGAATTTATCACTTTTTAGGGTAACCGTGCCTTTAATGCTTCCAATCATGAGTTAATGATACCACAACCAGAAAGCTTAGTGTTTCAGCGAAAGCTTGTGTAAGATTCTGCAAGGTTCGACGATGCGAGGGTCGATGATGTTGTAGTAGCCATTTAAACCATGACGTCTGACGGTCACTAGCTTGGCGTGGCGGAGGAGGGCTAGGTGTTGAGACACGTTAGCTTTGGATATTCCCAAGGTTTTTACCAGTGCTTCCACCGGCATTTCTTGTTCTCGTAGGAGGTTTAGGATTTCTAGACGCTTAGAATTTGCGAGGATTTTATAAATTTCGGCGTTTCTTTCATAAGCACTTCGTGGCAAAGGCTTCTTTATGTTCACAGCAGTTTTCATGTGCCTAGTATGAAATAAGTTGCAAAAAAACGCAACTATCAGTAACTCGGGGACTTTTCAGAGTAACCTTGCTGGTAGTTAGAAAAACGCGCCATGGCATAAAGGACAC
>Ga0208373_1000665_pt1 | contig 55378 bp, 52 predicted proteins | sample RifOxyC2_FD_184036 | JGI IMG/M metagenome (GOLD analysis project Ga0208373, IMG submission 184036) | Soil microbial communities from Rifle, Colorado - Rifle Oxygen_injection C2 (SPAdes) | ecosystem: Environmental > Terrestrial > Deep subsurface > Rock core/Sediment | place: Rifle, Colorado...
CATGGATCGAAACCGGTTAAAGGGAGAAGAAGGCGACCGGATTAATGCTATCCTGAGCGCAGCCGGAATGAACTTCAGAAAGCTGGTCAAATGGCTGGCCGACTTTTTATCTTTTTTATTTGGCAGGCAATATTCAGTATCCCGATTGGCAGTTACAATGATATTTATCCGGCCGGCAACCGGGATATGAGTTTTTCAGGATCGACTAAATAAAAGGATATCCTGATAATCAGAATTATTCTGAAATGTCTGAAAGTCCTTAAAAGGAATCTCCTTTATCCGTTTAATATGCTTTTTAACGGCACTGGATTTGGCCAGGATAATATCTTTATCCACCATACTCAAGTTTCCATTATTTTTCTGATAAAATGATTCTGGATTTGTTTCAGATATATTTCAAAATCCGAATAGACCATAAACGATTTGATCCTGAAAATTTTTTCAAATTTCCTGTTCTGGTTGAGTATGGGTTTCCCTTTTTTATAAATTTGATTCAGAAGCATTTCCCCTGCGGTGTTCATCACAATGATATCAATGTCTTTTCGTAAGATTCGCCCGAGTTCCGACATATATTTTTCTTTCAGGGATTCGGCCGATTCCATACATGCGTGTTCAAAAAGAACGGCAAGATCGACATCACTTGCTTTTGTAAATTTACCAGAAACAAAAGATCCAAACAGATAAACAGATGCTATTTCTTTTTTGCCTTTGAAATAATTTTGAATCTTACCTTCCAATGTTATAAGCGCCAGAAATTTACCCCGGATTCTTTAACTTCCTCGGGATTAAAAACCGATTTGACGTCTATCAGGCAGCCGCCTGGAGCCAACATGGCCTTGAATTCCGAAAGACTCTTTTCAAGGTATGGTTTATGGGGTACGGCCATGATGAGTGCAGACAGATCTTTTAAATCCTCCCAGTTGCACAGGTTGACATTGTAATAGGCCAGGGCATCCCCGGGATCGGAAATGGCATCGTGAACCAGAACTTTCGTCCCATAGGAATGTAGTTCTTCAATAATGTCGATAACCCTTGTATTTCTTAAATCCGGACAGTCCTCTTTAAACGTGAGGCCGAGAACCCCTATTTTTGCCCCTTTTATGCTCATGCCCTGGTTGATCATAATTTTGACGGTTTTTTCAACGATAAACCGGCCCATATTGTCATTGATTCTCCGGCCGGATAAAATAATCTGGGGATGATAGCCTTCGGATTCCGCCTTAAAGGTCAAATAATAGGGGTCAACCCCGATGCAGTGCCCGCCGACAAGGCCGGGTTTGAAGGGAAGAAAATTCCATTTGGTGCCGGCCGCTTCCAGGACATTTTTGGTATCAATCCCCAATTTGTCAAAGATCAGGGCCAGTTCATTCATCAGGGCAATATTCAAATCCCTCTGCGTGTTTTCAATGACTTTGGCGGCTTCGGCTTCTTTGATGGTTTGGGTTCGATGGACGCCGGCCGTAACAACACTTTCATAGAGATCCGCCACTTTGTTACAGGTTTCCGTATCATCTCCTGAAACCACTTTGACGATTTTAGACAGAGTGTGCTCTTTATCCCCGGGATTGATCCTTTCAGGAGAATATCCCACATGGAAATCTTTTTTCCACTGATATCCGGATTCTTTTTCCAGAATCGGCACACAGACATCTTCCGTTACACCGGGATATACTGTGGATTCAAATATAACAATGGCCCCTTTTTTCATATATTTACCGGCTGTTGTGGATGAACTGACCATATATTTCAAATCCGGGCGCCGGGCTCTGTCGATGGGTGTCGGAACGGCTACAATGATATAATCTGCATCGGAAATTTGGGACGGGTCTGAGGTAGGATAAAAAAATGCTGCCCTTTCAAACTCTTCTTTTGATACCTCTCCTGTGGGATCTTGCTGCTTCTTACAATTTTTAATGATCTTTTCCTTAAGGTCCAAACCAATGGTATGAAATTTTGCACCAAAATGAACAGCCAGCGGCAACCCGACATAACCCAGTCCAATAACGGCAATTTTTGAATTTTTATCCATGAAAATCCTTCTCCGGTTCTTTTATTTATAATAGTCTCTATACCAGTCAATAAAATTTTGGATTCCTTCAGCAATAGGGGTTGAAGGTTTAAACCCCGTGTCCTTGATCAGATCGTTTACATCAGCATAGGTGGCCGGAACATCTCCGGCCTGTAAGGGCAGATATTCCTTGAGCGCTTTTTTCCCAATGGCCTTTTCAATGGCGCCCACAAATTCCATCAGGGCAACGGGCTGGTTATTCCCGATATTATAGAGTTTATAGGGAACACAGCTTGTGGAGGGATTTGGCCTGTCGGAAGACCATTCCGGGTCAGCCAGAGGCACTGTATTCATGACCCTGACAACACCTTCGACAATATCGTCAATATAGGTAAAATCCCTCTGCATGTTTCCATTATTAAAGACTTTAATAGGCTCATTGGCCAAAATGGCCTTGGTAAAAAGGAAAAGCGCCATGTCCGGCCTGCCCCAGGGCCCATAGACCGTAAAAAATCTTAATCCCGTGGTGGGTAAATTGTATAAATAGCTGTAGGTATGGGCCATGAGTTCATTGGCTTTTTTTGAGGCGGCATAGAGGCTGATGGGATGGTCCACATTGTGGCGAACCGAAAACGGCATGGAGGTGTTAAGGCCGTAAACAGAGCTACTGGAAGCATATACCAGGTGTTTGACCTTGGAATGCCGGCATCCTTCCAGGATATTCCCAAAACCGACCAGATTGCTGTCGATATAGGAACCTGGATTTTCAATGCTGTATCTGACCCCTGCCTGGGCGGCAAGGTTAATGACATAATCGAAGGAATGGGTTGAAAATAATTTCTTTATGGCTTCCCGGTCGGCCAGATCCATCCGCTGAAATTCGAATTTTGAATTTTTTTCAATAATCGAAAGCCTGTTTTTCTTCAGGTTCACATCATAGTAGTCATTTAAATTATCCAGGCCGCAAACCTCATGGCCGTCTTTGAGCAGGCGACAGGTCAGACTGAATCCGATAAACCCTGCCGCTCCGGTTACAAGAATTTTCATAGCATTCCTTCAAGGCAATATTGTGATTATACACGCTTGTTTCAATCTCAACCGGTTTAACACAAATGAGTCCCTTAAGACAATGGAAATTCCTATAAAATTTTCTATCGGATACAGATTAACAGGAAATTGTATTCGTGTAAAAGGATCGGCATTGATGATATTCAGAAATCTATGGCAAATCAGAATAGATTGGAGCACTGCTCCATTTACTGATCCTCTCCCAACCGAACCTGTCTTCCCATCCCTTTCTCCGGTCTTTAAAGGTTTGTCTATTTTGGGTACTGGGATACCCGGGCCCGATATCAAGGATTCGTCTGTCTACCGGTGACCTTCTGTCTACAGGCGATCTCTTGGCAAATACGATTTTTAATTGAGGCATGTTCCCTCCCTTATAAAGAAAATTACGGGTTAACGGCAGCATTCAAGGTGAAAACAGGCTTATGTTACGAAATCCATATGAGATAGCAATTATGGATAATTATATAAAATTATGGAAAATTGTCAAAATATTTTTAAGATAATCCTAGGGAAATACCAATTTTTCAAGAATAAGACCCCAGAAATGATCTGATTCAGATGAAAAAAACCATCCCAGGTGAGTGGCGCATTGGCTACAGACACAGGTTTGCCATGAATACCCGATAAACCATGAAAATTCAGTTGAGGGATTTGAAACCGGACGGCAACCCATGGCCTCGGAAAAACATCCGATTTCAAATACATAACCATGGGGATTGGCAAATATATGTCTGAAAGCATCATGAATAATGATTTGTTTGGACGGAGTGGTTATGGGATGGCTGCAAAAAGCGCAAACAATGATTTCGTCTTCTTTTGAAATTGTTTTTGTTTCCGTAATGGATAAATAATCCAATGATTCTTTGCAGATGATATCCATAGGCTGTTTTTGCAAACCCTCAGCGCCTCTCTCTTTCGATAAACGAAAGGGTCGCCCCAACAGGAGCAAAGGATAGAAATACAATATTGAGTCCCGGGATAAGGAACAAAAGGCCAAAACCGATATGAAACATCAGATTTTTTTTCAAAAATCCGATCCGGGTTTTAAAAGGATACAGTCGCCTGGCCGGCACAAGGTCGGTATTGTCCCAGGCTAAAAATACGACTGCTGCGATGGATGAAACAAATATGATAAGGGGGCTCAAAGGGGTGAACAAACCTATCAGCATAATAAAAAGGGTTATGATCACAGGGATGACGGCCCTTGGGATTTCCTGTTTCACCAGATGGATAAAAAAACCAAACCATGATCCCGGGCTTGGTTCCACCTCTTTTCCCAGCACCATGGATTCCGTAATCCTGGACATATAATCCATGATAAAGACACTGAACAAAATCTGAGACACCAGGTATGCCATCACCATGACAACGGCGGCAAGGCCCATGGAAAGAAGATAGGAGACGGCTTTCCACACATATATCAACCAACCTGAATCCGGTTTTGTCCAGATAACTGTTAAGATTTCATCATGCCAGTAAAATACAAGGCCGGACAGGACCAAGGTTAAAAGCAATACCAGACCAAATCTTAAAATCCCAAGCAGTAAAAGTTTAGGGGTTTTTACAGCCAGGCTCACCCCTTTGATATTGTATTTTATCCCCTCATACAGATCCATAATTGATTTTCTTTCTTTTCATCGGTGTTGTTAAATCAGAATATCTGTACTATACAAATATCAATTTTTCAACTTTATGGAGCAGGAATGGATGAAAATATATTATGTTGACGGAAAATTTGTTCCTTCTGATGAGGCCGTTATCCCGGTTGACGATCTTGCCGTATTAAGGGGATATGGGGTTTGCGATATCATGCGGACCTATAACGGCAAACCTTATTTTCTCAAGGACCATATTCATCGCCTGGAAAATTCCGCCGGAGAAATCGGCCTGTCCTTGCCTTGGCAGACCAGGGAAATTACAGAGATTGTCATGGAAACATTAAACCGGAATCAAATAACGGATGAGGCCAATATCAGAATTGTTATCACCGGCGGCTCAAGCACTGACTTTTTTCACCCTCAGGGGAACCCCAGGATGATTGTCATGGTAACCGATTTAAAAAAGCTGCCGGATTCCTGGTACAAGGAAGGTGTAAAGGTGATCACCTATCCGCTTGAACGAAGTCTGCCCAATGCCAAGGTGATTTCCTATATACCGGCGGCCCTGGCTTTGAAAAAGGCAGCGGAAATCAATGCGGTTGAAGCCATCTATATTAACCGGAAAAAGGAGGCCCTGGAGGGAACTACAAGCAATTTATTTGCATTTTTCAACAATACGCTGGTGACACCCAAAGAAGGGGTTTTAAAAGGTATTACGCGGCAGGCTATTCTGGCCATTGCGCAAAACCTGTATCAAACAGAGGAGAAGACCATCCCCCTGGATCATCTTCTGGATGCAGATGAGGTATTTATCAGCGGAACCAATAAATGTATCGTGCCCGTCATTCAGATTGACGACAAAACCATCCGTGACGGAAAACCAGGTCCCCGGACAAAAAAGCTGATGGATGCGCTGGAAAAAAATGCCCTTGAATTTATCCGGTCACCTTCATAACACGCTTGATTCCGGGATGCATTTGATCATAAAGGAAACATCCTTTGAAAATTCCTTGTAGGCAATGTTTTTTCTCTCGTAGACCACCTCTTCTTTTATGTTAAAGAATTGGCGGTAGCAGTCTAAAAAATACGGGCCGTTGGAAAGCATGGGCCTATCAAACCCCTCCGATTTGGATAGGACTTTCCAGATGGTTCCGGTATCCCGGGTGACACAGGCTTCCTTTATCAGATACAGAGCGCCGTCACCGATATGAATCTCATTTTTAATGCCGGTACTTTCCAGTCTTGACGCCGTGTTGACCGCCTTGCCGATGGCCGTAACAATTCTTCGTTTCCGGCTTCCCAGGGGGCCGATCATTGACGGACCGATTTCCAGTCCGGCCCTGAAACCGAGACTGACCTTTGCCTTGTCAATCAACTCTTTAATCCGGCCCTCTTTGTCCATGGGATGCCGCCCTGAGGTCAACAGCCGGATCTCATTGAAAATAGAAGCAAGCGTAAAGACCATCAGCATTGCCCGTTCATGGGTGGTCGGCAAAATACGAATGCCCTGCTCGTCAAAGGGGGAGGCATTTACCAGAAATACCGAGTCCCCAATAAAATTATCCACTCTACAGGCATACCGGCTCGCATTATCTGCTGCAATTTGGTGGCACAGGTTCAATATCAAAAAATAATCTCTGGGTTGGAATTTTTTTCGAATAAGAGCAGATCCGACCATATCCATAAAGGCATAAACACCGTCGGTGATATTCACGGCTTCCATGTTGAGCTGCCGTTCATCCACAGCTCCAACCGCCTTTAAATACGCTTTCTGGGCATTTAATTGAATCGCCTTCTGTTTTAATTCCAGGGCCGTCCGCCTGAGGTTTTTTTCCTTTCTCCAGATGATATGGGCCGCCTGCCGCCCTTTGGCAGATCCGATATAGGCAATGGAGGCCATTTCAATGGCGGTAATCAGCATATCCAATCGCTTGGTCAATTCTTCCTGGTGTAAAAATTTTTCTTCGGTGTTGACCAGAAGATCTTCGTCAATGGTATTAAAAACAATGGCACCATAATCCGGAACATAGGCAGAAACAAAATTTTTTGCACGGAATTGCCTTACAATGGCGGTGTTGATTCTTAATCCGGGCAAACGGTCAAAAACCTTCCCGTCATAGGAATAAGTTGAATAAACAAATGCTTTTTCAGTGTCTTGAAGACTGTCTTGTAAACCATCAATGATAATGATTTTGAGGCCTTTTTCATAGAATTCCTTGTGGGTTCTGAGAACAAAGGAAATAATCCCGTCACTTTCTATTTTTTCTCCAAATTGGGTTTCCCTGTAAAGCATGACCGGGGAAAGCCCCTTGCGTTTGACAAAGGCCGTCCCGAAATATTTGAACATAAGGCCTGACATTCCCTTGCCGTCAAATTTATGCATGACGCCCCTGTCCCATTTTTCCGGCGGAAGGAATTTCAAATAGGTTTTATTGGTTCCGAGCAAAACTCCCACATGCCTTGCCTGAAGCAATTTGAGAGAAAAAGACAACAATAGGTCCAGGGTGTTTTTCTTCTGAAATACAATCCGTTCAAATTTTTCAATATCAGGCAATTCTGGTTTCATTTTTTGAATACAGACTTATAAACCGATCTGTTTCGACGTTTTTTTCATCCGTCTTATAAAATAAATTCTGAAACAAAGAAATTTCTCTGTTTCTGAACGAAATCAGGGAACCAATAAAAAAAATATGATAGATGCGGTAGATTTCATCTGAAATGATTTTTAAAAGCAGGTCTTTTTGTTCTTCCATGCGGATGATCCAGTCGTTCAGGGTTTTGACATAATGGGGCCGGAAATTTTCCGCCGTCAGCAGTTCAAACCCTGAAGAAGCTGCCAGGTCAATAAGCTCTTGCTCTAGCATCAGCTCTCCACCGGGAAACATATATTTATTCAGAAATGTATTTTCATATCCTTTTTTTTGCTTCTGATGGGTTGTGATGGTGTGCTGCATAAAAAGCCCTCCCTTTTTCAAGGAGTGGTAAACCATCTGAAAAAAGCCTTGCATATTTTTCTTTCCAACATGTTCCGACATGCCTACACAGGCGATTTTATCAAATTTTTCCGAACCCAGATCCCTGTAATTCTGGATTTTGATGTTAATTTTCCGTGCGAGCCCTTCTTTTTCAACCCAGCGTTCCGCATAGGCCTTTTGTTCGGAACTCAGGGTAATCCCCGTCACATTTACGCCATATTGTTTTGCCGCATAAACCGCAAAATTGCCCCATCCACATCCGATATCCAGCAATGCTTCATCAGGCGTCAGGCGGAGCTTTCTGCAGATGATATCCATTTTCTCGATCTGGGCATCATCCATGCCGGTAGTTTCATCCGTATAATATCCACAGGTATATCCCATGGTTTTACCAAGAAACAAGCGGTAGAACTCACTGGGTACATTATAGTGGAATTCGATATTTTTCCTTTCCTTTTGTCCGGGGTTGACCAGAAATTTTGCAATGCGCTGAATCGGTTTTTCTCGTTGATACTTATGAAGCAAGCGGTCGCATACGAGTTCATACAGCTCTTTGATGCTGCCCGAAATATCAAAATACCCTTTTATATAGGCTTCCCCCAGAGATAAGGCATTGGGGGAAACCAGAGCCTTAAAAAATTTTTGATTTTTGATATGCAGCTTATGCTTGATCTCTTCACAGGCGGTTGAAAACCGGTTTCCGCTTGTATCGATGATTTCAAGGGGCACCCTTCCCTGATCCAGGATTTCAATAAATTTTTTCAGAAAAAAAGATTCTTTAAATGTTTTCATCGTCAGCCTCTCGCGGAAGATAGAATTCAGTTTTTTGCAACGACTATTTCAAAATTAGCCCATTATATTAAATCTTCAAAAAATATAAAGGGTTATCTTAACTATTTCAGAATTTTCCATAGGCATGGAGAATGAGGGGGGAACAGCATTCAGGAAAGGGCTTTGAGAATCTCCCGGGTTTCAAGGAGGGCCCGGGAGATATTATTTCTATTCCTTCCCAGTTGAATCCGGATGGTGTCTTTTTTAATGAATTCGAACGGAAAAAGCTTGTTAAGCTGCCCGGTTACCATAGTTAACGGTTTTTCCCTGTGTTTTTCCGAAAAGGTCAGCGTCAATATGTCCGGTGTGATATCAAGCCGTTGAATGCCTGCCTGGATGCAATACACCCTCAACATGATTTTTAAAAGCATGTTTTCCGCTTCCTTTGGCAGTCGCCCATAACGGTCCATCAGTTCTTTTTTCATATCACTGATGTCTGAAATCCGTGTGATTCTGGACAGCCGCCGATACAGGGTCAATCGCTGCTCAACCGATTCTATATAATCTTCAGGAAATCCGGAAGACATGGCTGCATTAATTTCCGGTTCCAGCGGCTCAATGGTTTCTTCTCCCTTTAAATCATGGACGGCCTGGTCCAGTAATTTTAAAAACATATCATATCCGACGGCGGCGATATGACCGGATTGGGAAGCGCCAAGGGCAGTACCGGCGCCCCTGATCTGGAGGTCCTTCATGGCGATCTGGAAACCTGAGCCAAGGTCTTTATATTCCATTAATGCGGACAATCGTTTTTTGGCATCTTTCGTCAACCGGGTTTCATCGGAAATAAAAAGATAGGCATAGGCCTGGTGATCCCCCCGGCCGATGCGTCCCCGAAGCTGATAGATTTGGGACAGGCCGAAATTTTCCGCCTTATCAATGATCATGGTATTTGCCGAAGGAATATCCAGTCCCGATTCTATGATGGTGGTGCAAACCAGGATATCGATCTCAAAATGAACAAATTGAAACATAATTTTTTCAAGTTCTGTTTCGGAAAGCCTGCCGTGGGCGATCCCTATCCTTGCTTCCGGAACCAGTTCTGCAAGGTTTTCCGCAATTTTTGAAATGGTTTTGATATTGTTGTGAACATAAAAAATCTGGCCTTTTCGGGACAGTTCCCGTTTCACGGCATCTTTGACGATGGCGGCGTCATAGGTTGAAATATAGGAGACGATGGGCTGCCGGTCTGCCGGGGGCGTTTTAATGACACTGATATCCCTCATACCCGTCAAGGACAGATGAAGGGTCCGGGGGATGGGGGTTGCCGTCAAAGCAAGGACATCCACCGTGCTTCGTTTCTTTTTCAGGGCCTCCTTGTGTTTAACCCCAAATCGTTGCTCTTCGTCAATGACCAGGAGCCCAAGGGATTTAAAATCAACGTCTTTCTGCAGGAGCCGGTGGGTTCCAATGGCAATATCCACCAGACCGGAACTGATGGCCTTGAGTATTCCGGCCTGATCCTTCCGGGATCTGAATCTGGAAAGACATTCAATCCGAACCGGATACCCGGCAAAGCGTTCCCTGAAAGTAGACAGATGCTGTTCTGCAAGAATGGTGGTGGGCACGACAACGGCTACCTGTTTCCCGTCGTTGACCGCTTTAAAGGCGGCTCTGACGGCGACCTCTGTTTTCCCGTAACCCACGTCGCCGCAGACCAGCCTGTCCATGGGAATGGAAGATTCCATATCCAGGTGGACGTCGTCTATGGCCCTTAATTGATCCCGGGTTTCCTCATAGGGAAAGGCGGCCTCAAAATCATCATAATAATTGTCCGGCCGGCTGAATGAAAAACCGGTATGGACCTTTCTTTGCGCATAAAGGTTTAACAGATCGGCGGCCAGCTTTTCGACTTCTTCCCTGGCTTTGGCCTTGGATTTTATCCAGGCCTTGGATCCGATTTTATCCAGAAGGGGTTCATACCCTTCCACGCCGATATATTTACCGATCATTTCAATACGGTCAACCGGCAGATAGAGTTTATCGTCATCCTGGTAGACAATGAGAATGAAATCCTGTACGATTTTATCTATGGTCAAGCTGCACAGGCCTTCATAACGTCCGATGCCGTGTTCGGTATGAACGACAATATCCCCGTTTTTCAATTCTTCCGGTGCAATGAGTTCGGTTTTCAAATCTCGTTTGCCGGACCCCTGCCTCCGGATTCTTTTCTTGTCGAAGATTTCATTTTCCGTCACAAGGGCAAGGAAGTGGTCCCTCATAACAAATCCCGAGGAAAGCTCGCCAAACAAATAATAAATTCCGGGAGGATTTTCCATTGCAAGACTGAAGGATTTACAGGGCAAGGGTTCCAATCCATAGGGCTGTAATAGGGAAATCAATCTTTTGGCCTGGGATTCCTGGGTCAGGACGCACAAGGCCCTAAACTGTCCGGACATATGCTGTTTAAACCATTGGGCCAGGGGCAACAGGGGATTGTCCTTGAATCCCTCCCGTTTCAACTGTGAAGAAAGGGGGAGATTGTCTTCATAAGAAAACGAAAATACAGGAATGGCATCATCAGAGGGGGGCTGAACCATGGGAAACGGATGAAAGGCCGTATATTGATTTGCCAGGATCCCGGATTGAACCTGTTCCCATTCAAGACAGACGGATCCGGGTTCAACGCAGAGCTTTTTTTCGGCCTTGTTGGCTTTATGCTGGATGCCGGCCTTGGTTTCAAACTCCTTTGCAAAGGCTTCCAGTTCTTCGGGATGATCCAGGACCCAGAAACTCTTTGACGGAATATAGTCCGTTAGGGTGTCCAACTGCTCATAAACAATGGACAACATGCTTTCAATACCGGGGAATCTGCTGGATTCGCGAATCTGATTCGCATATTCCCGGATTGTCGGTGCATCCAGTCCTGCAGATGTTCCGGCCTCTCTGAGCCGGGCCAGGATATGGGGCAGTTCCGCTTTGGTCAGAACCGCTTCATTGGCCGGGGAAATGACAAATTCAAAAATATCTTTAAATCCTCTTTGGGTATAGGGAGAAAAATATCGGATGGACTCGACCAGGTCACCGAAAAATTCGATCCGGACCGGATGGGCATGTCCCGGTGCATAAATATCCAGAATTCCCCCCCGGACGGAATACTCTCCCGGGTCTTCCACCAGGGATGTCCTTAAATATCCGCCGGACTCGAGTTTAAGAATAAGGCCATCCCTGTCCAATTCCTCATTCACCATGACCAGCTCGGCAAAATCCTCCAGGCCTGTCTTTGGGATCATTTTTTGTAATAGCGTGTCCACCGTCGTAAGGATCAGCAACGGATGCTGTGCATTCATGATGCGGGATAAAGCGGCCAGTCTTTTGATGGAGATATCTCTATGATAGGAAAGGGATTTAAAGGGAAGAATCGGATACTCCGGAAAAAAAACAATCTGATGTTTGTCTTCAGGCAGAAAAAATTTCAGTTCTTCCATAAAGCCTGATGCACTCTGGGCATCTTTCAAAACCACGACAACCGGCATTTTTTTTGTTTTGTAAATCCGGGATGTCAGATAGGCTTTGTGTGACCCATCGGTGGGGATGATGACAATGCTGCGGTTTTGATTGCCGATATCGGCGACGAGATTATTTGAATTTATTGGCAAGATCATTGTCTATAACGTAAATACAGGCTTCATTGGCCCCCTGGGTGGTGTATCCGAATTTTTTCGAGAGGTTGGTCAGCAGGAATTTAACATCTTTTTTGATGCGTTTATCATGGGCTTTGAACTTCTCGGTATCAAAATCCTTGATGGCATTTCTGAAATTCTCATTTTCGATAAAAGGCTCCAATACCTTTTTCTTAAGGTTATGGACATATCGATCATACAAGGATTCAAACAGCCTGGTTTCCGTGATATTCTTTTCTTCTATCATAATTTCATGGGTAAGGGTCCGGGTGGTATATTCTTTTAGCACGTCATTCCGGATGTCATGTCTTCTGTTCTTGTCCATATTGGAAGAAAGAAGCCGGTTTTCAATACTTTCAAGAAAGGCTTCGGTGACATGGATTTCCTCTTTTGTAAAAATACATTTGATGACGGTATCAATATCGTTGGTAATGGCGGAAATATAATTTTTAATATCCTTGGCAATCTGTTCCTCATTATAATAATACAAAGACTCCTTTACCTGCTGAAGAACACTGTAATCGTACATCCTCAACAGGGACTCGAGAAATCCGGGCGGAATCATCCGTTTGGGCGGATCATCCAGCTTGTTAAAAAACATACACAGATCCGGCATATTGATCAGTCGATCCTCTTTGGCGTATTTGGAATAGAACTGATCAAACAATTTAATGGAATCCCGGCCGGACAATCCTTCCTTGCCGTAAATTTCAGACTCTGCAATTATCTTTTTCAGCATCTTGTTGTCAAGGGATTTAATATCGTCTTCCTCAAGCCATTTGGGTATATTCCCGGAAAACAATTCCATTTTCAGCAGCATGAGCTGATCATCACAGAAATTTTTGTATTTGGCCGGATCTTTTATCCATTCGGCCAGGGCCTGGGATTTTTTGCCGATTCGCGTGCAGATGATGACCCTGGCAAAATTTTCAAGCACCATGGGTAAAAAACTGCCTTCAATATGACGGCCGAAAATATTAATAAATATTTTGACTTCGGTTTTCATATCCAGGATATAAGGGATATCAATATACTGGATCCGGTCTTCAAATGACGGGAAATCACGGATGCTTCGCTTATCTTCCGGGTTCATCAATGCAAAGAACAAGGAATCCACCCGTTCTTCAATGTCTTCAACCTTGTGCAGGCCTTCGCTGATAATATTATGAAGCTCCACCATTCTTTCGATATTATGGGATTTGATATCCATGAGCGCATAGATCCCATTGTTGATTTTGGCAAATCTCGAATACTGGTAACTGATAATATTACTGTCTTGAAACAGTGAATTGATCCGGTTTTGAAGCATCTCATTGGAAAGGACATTCTGTTTTAAGGGGCTGTCGCCGGGGTTAAAGACGCTGATGCCGTTGCCCAGCCTGCGGTTAAAATAATAGGGCCTGGCATAGAGCATTTTATACACTTCCGACGGATTGCCGAGCCGCTCCAGCAATGAATGATAAATGGATGAACAGATGGTGCAAACCTCTTCCTTAAACACCCATTCATATTCTTTTTCCGTAAAAAGACGCCATTTGAATTCATCATTTTTAATCAATTCATCCAGAACGATTCTGCGCTGATCCTTGGGAATGGCAAGAAAGGGATTGTCGTGGGAAATACAGGGAATCTCAATATACTCGGCCTCGGGCCCTCCGAAGGCTTTTTCATTTGCATCCGGTTTATAATTCTCTTCTCCTTTTTCAACATAATGGATGAGTTTTTCAAAGGCCGATGCAGTAAAAGTTTTTTCCTTATCCTGAAGTTTTTTAATATTCAATCGCCATACGATTTCATACCGAAGCCCTTCTTCGGTATTGGCGTATTGTTCAAATTTTTTGAGCAGGTTATTTAAAAACGTGCTTTTCCCGCATCCATGGGGCCCGTAAAAAATATAGATTCTGTTTTGCTGGGCGCCGTGGCGCAGGTATTCCATCTGTTTCATAAACCGGTTGGCAAACAGCATATCCGTAAAAAAGGGATTTTCAGATCCTTCCACAAATAACCGGGAACAATCATAATTGGTGAACGAAAGATGATCGCCTTCTTCGGACAGGGTGTCTTCAGGCTCAACCACATAGGTTTTAATCATATCATGGAAGGTCTGAAATATATTTCTCAGGACCTGGGAGGGTTTTGCGTTCAGAATGGCCAGAAATTCTTCAAAGGGAACCGGTTTGAGCCGTTGATAATCCGTCATGCTCTTGTCAAGCAGTTCAAGGGTTTGATCTACGGATAGGGTGTTGGGAATAGAGGTTTCCATATCGATCTATAGCTCCCGTTTATGAAGTTTTCGGTTTTCCATGATATAAAGCATTCTTTTCCATTTGACGGGTTCAGGCTTTTTTTCTTCAGTCTGCCGGGAACTAGGGTCCCAAAAATTGGCGTAAGCTGCCGCCGTCTTTCCGGATGTGGCGGGTTCACTGGTTTCAAGATGAACAGGGCCGCCCCATAAATACTCAATCCCGATCATGGTGTTTTCAATATAATCCGTTTTCAACGGCTTGCTTTCAAATTTATGATTCAGGTACAGGACCCCGTTTTTGGTAAGAGAAAGATCCACAAATATTTCAGGGGGATGATAAAGGGTGTCCACAAGCATCTCCTTATAATCTTCCGCCTTTTTGGATTTGATATAATATTCAATGGACATCCTTTCATTGTTAAACCGTTTGCCTGCCACAAAAAGATTGTGCGCGGTCACAAATTCCTGATCTATAAATGAATTGATAAAGGTAAAATCATTAAAATTCTCCCGGACCTTCAGGATATAATCAGATCCTGAGTCTTTGGCCTTGTTGAATTTCTTTTTTTCAACCTCATCTTTTAACAACTCATAATCAAAGGAATAGCATCCCCTGTCTTCCATATCTTTGATATGTTGAAACAGCCTCATGCCCAAAGCATAGGGATTAAGCCCAACCTTGGGCATGGAGGTGACGGCGGCGTTGACCTTGGCGTAATCCACCTCATGGCCGCAGATCCGGTCATCTCTCATGAACAGATAATCATGCCAATAGCTGGCCCAGCCTTCATTCATGATTTTGGTTCTGATCTGGGGCTGAAAATATAAGGAGGTATTGCGGACGATCTGCAGAACAGCCTTTATCCATTCGTTTTCATCTTCTTTCAAAAACGCTGAATTCAGGATGATATATTCCATGATGTCCAGTTCTGTTTTTCGCTTGATGAGAAGCTCTTTTCGATATAATTCCTCAAACTCGGGATATTTATTGACCACCAGGTTGAAAAAATCCCCATTGTTATGAAGGCCCTCATTGTATCGCGTGATTTCCTTAAGATAATCATTATGAGAAACATTTTTAATTTTCTGCAAAAAGATGTCAAAATAAAAATCAGTCCGATTCAAGGGCTGTTTGGATTCATTTAAGATATTCAGGTTCAGTTCCCTATGATATCCCACCAGATTATCGATTCCCCTTGCAAATTCAATGGCGTAATCTACCCATCTCCCCTTTTCGGACCTCAGTTTTGCAATCATCCGTTTATCCGACAGGGCCTGTCCGGTGAGATCAATATCCCAGGTGTTTTTATAGAAAAGATTATTTTGAAAAAAATCGATATGGCCCAAAACATGATAGAAAATCATGACATTCAGCCAGTCTGGATTGTTGTCATTGTAAAATGAAATTGCGGGCCTTGTATTAATTACGGTTTCAAACGGGTTTGAAGGATAGGCTTCGTACATGCCCTTTCCGGAAAGGACACGGACATCATGGACCCAATAGTCATATAGGGTCGGAATCATGACTTTCGGGCTGAGTTCGATCATATCCCGGTTGGTCACAATATATTCAAGGGTTTCATCATCAAATGTCAAGCCATGATCCATGGCCCTTAATTTGCACTCTTCCATGATGCCTTTGACATGTTGACTTACAAGTTCCATATCATTATCTCACTTTCGGGTTGACCGGCCTGATGCCTTAACTGATGAGCTGTTTTATGCCCTGAATGATTCTTGAGTCATCCGCGTTTTCATCCAGCACATCCATTTTGATGAGATTGCTGTGTTTGGTGAGTATTCCTGAGGATTTTAAATAATTTTCCACCTCCGTCTGCTTTGATCCTACATAGGAATGCTCCACAATGGAAATCCCGATCCTGGAAACATAAGTCAGCATTTTTTCTATCTCGGCGATGGTCTGTTTTCCGTCCTTATCCCAATCATCTCCATCAGTTCCATGGAAAACATAAATATTATAATCTCTGGCCAGATTCTCGCGCTCAACAATATCGTTTACCAGCTTAAAAGCAGTGGCAACCTTGGTCCCGCCCGCTACCTTATAGGAATAATATTTGTAAAAATCCGAAACCTCCTTGGCTTCCGTGTCATGGAGGATAAACCGGGTTTCCACCTGTTTTTCATATTGGTAGAGCAGCCAGGAATACAGCATGACATGCTGGGAAACAACCGTCTGGGTCACTTTCCCGCTCATTGACCCTGAATAATCCCTTAGGAAAAACACAAGGGCCTGGGATTCAAAGTCTTTTTCCCTGGATAGAATTCTGTAAATCAAATCCTGGGGCGAAATGATAAATTTTGTAGAATCAATATTGCTGATATCCGGAATATTTCCAAGGGTGATATTGGTTTCGATAATTCGTTTCAAAGTGGCTTTTTTATCCAGTATCTGGCCGACTCCCCTGTTCTTATCCGTTAAATCATAAATATATCTTGCCAGGGTTCTTTTTTTACCTTTATCTTTTAGATTGGGCAGTTGAAAATCCTGGGAAAGCACTTTGCCCAGTTCATAGGCATTGGATTCAAGCTCGTGCTCTCCACCCTCGCCCTGGCCCGGTCCCTCCCCGGCGCCTTCCTCTCCTTCCTCTCCTTCCTGGGGGCGGACCGGCTGTTCTCCGATTACCTCTCCTTCTTCTCCCTCCCCGGTTCCACCCGTGGGTTCACCTTCTCCCGGTTCCTGCTCAAGGCGTATCTCATCGTGTACAAATTTTTCTTCCACTGTGGTGGGAACAATGATGATTTTCTCTTTACCCCCTGTTCCGGGCTTAACAATCCTGCCAATCCGGATTTTTCGCTTGAACCCGTCTTCTTCCCGTCTTCTGTCTTTTTCAAGAAGTTCATCAAGGGTTATCATGAATTTTGCCTCCCTTGTTTATTTGTCATCCTCTTGACTGCAGAAATATTCAATGGTTTTCTGGGCGCAGGTTCTGCAATATCCAAGTTTTTCATTCATTGTATATACCATTCTGTCATAGAGTTTTTGATTTTCCTCATTGGTCCTGTTAGCCAGCGCCCCTATAAGGGAGCCGGCGCCGGCAATATCGGATTTAAGCCGGACATCGGTAATGGCCTTTACAAGTTCGAGATTATCCATAAAATCATAATTCGCATCCACGGAAAGCTTCTGGCCGTAAATCTTTCGAATGGAGTTTCTGAAAGACGCCCTTTGCTCTTCTGTTTTGAGACCCAGCCGTTCTTCAACGTTTTTAATATACCGTTCATCTATCTTCAGGGCCCTGAGGTCTCCGGTCTGGGGGTCCCGATATTTCCACATCATATCAGGGCCCAGATGCTCTGCATCCACTCCTATGATCATATTGACGTAATTCATCACGTCTTTTTTAATGGCCAGGGGCTCATCCATGTAGGCATTAAACATTTCCGTCATAATCCGTTCCCGGTATAACCCCCTGGCAATCTTCAGGTCCTCTTTGTATTTTGCCCTGTCGGCCGGCTCATGCACATAATCCAGAACCGTTCTTTCAAGGGCATTAAAAATATCCAAGGCAAACATACATTGGCCTTCATTGGTTTCAGAGCTTTCCAAGAGCAACTGAACGGCCCGCCCCAGATTTCTCTGCCCCAGGCCTTTTTGTCCGAAGCGTTTGGTAATATCCGTATCCTGATTCAGGGTGTCAATCAGTTCAGCCAGGGTTTTCAGACTCTTTTCACCGGCCACTTCCCCTGCTGCAAGTTTCATGATTTCAACCGGGGTAAGTTTATCGGATTTCGGCAACCTAGTGAGGACAACTCCTATGGAAGCTGCATAATTTAAATTAGGGTCCTGATGTAGTACTTTTGAATCTAAAGACCGTTTCGTGTCTTTACCAATGGCATATTCCGTCAAAAACTTCTGAATCTTATAATCCGTGTTGTGGGCCACATAACAGATGCGGCACCGGTCAATAATCGGCGCTTCTTCTTTTTCCGAAAGAAAGGAATCAAATTCGGAATTGTTGCTGGTGGCAATGATTAATGTATCTATGGGCCATTTGAACCCATCCAGCTCAATCATCCGGTTTTGAATCACACCCAGATAGACCTGTACCAGATCTTTTTTGTTTTTATAGATTTCATCGCTGAAATGAATGCCTCCGCCGGCAACCCTTGCCAGGGCGCCACGGCGCAAATCAAACCGATAGGGATTGTTTGAATCGGAAATATGCAGGAGACGCTGAATGGATTCCTCTCCCATCAAATCAACGGCAGAAGAGGTGATTTTATCCTTGGCCGGGTATTTTCCGGTAATGGTGCCAAGGCTTTCGATCAAGGGGACCGGTGTAATTTCAATAAATGAAAGCATTTTAGCAAGATCATTATCCGAATATTCCCGGATCTGATTGAAAATATAGGCGGAACATGCGCCCAAAGGCCGGTATTTTTCATACAATGCTTCTACCTGTTTATCAGTATATTTAAATTTTTGAACCAGATAGTCTTGGGTCTTTTCTTTTGTTTCATAAAGACTCATGGCCAGGATCATGGGGTCTTCATAGGTCTGAGATTCAATAAATTCGATCTTGCCGTAGCCACCCAATTGATTCAGATTTATAAAGCGGAAGGTATATTTTCGATTCAGGGGAAGGCTTAAATAATCCCGATACCGTGCACAAAGATAGTCAACAAAAAAGGTTTTTCCATTGCCCGGCTCCCCCACCAACACAAAGGCCATTTCTCTAGATGAGCCGCCCTCTGAAGCATCTTTGACAAAGGAAACAAAGCTGTTGATTTCATCATACATCCCCACCAGATGTTTTTTACCCTGACTGAAAATGTCGAATTGATAGGTTGTTTTCCCTTTTACCGTTATTTTGCGAACTCCTGCGTCGAGAATCATCTTGGAAACGCCCTGAAAGGCATCCTGAAATGCTCTTTTGCCTTTTTTGACTTCTTCAACATGGTGAATTAATGATTTTGGATTTACTGTTGATTTGCCGGCCATCTTCCCCTCCTCTGGGCAGCAGGGGGCTTTTGCTGCCTTTCAAAATAGGTTTGAAACTTCTTGGTTCATCCCATGCAGGAAGCATATGAATGAAATTTAGATATTGCAGTTAAATGGATCAGTCACTGTAGAGCGTTTTATGGTCAGTGTTTACGGTTATTTTAAATATAACAACATAAAAAAACAGTGTCAAACAATTTACTGGAAAATCCTTTATCCTTGCTGCGATTTGATGTAATAAGGTAAATAAATGTATACAGGACTTTATTTATTTCTAAAAATTAAATAAACTTGGAACGTCTGTCGATTCGATCGGTATTGTTTAGTTATATTTCATTCATGAGGCCAATATGACTCAGGGAAAATCATTATCTGCTTTGGACATTGCTCAAGAGCTGAATGTCGGCAAAGCCACCATAAAATTTCTCTTAAGAAGATTTAAAAAATGGCTGCCCCATGAGCCATCCAATGGGATGCCCTATTACCGGCCCGAAAGCATAAAAATTATCATAAAAATACTTGAATATCTTGAGACCGGAATGCTTCCCGGAGACATTGAAAACTGTCTTGACGCCTTGTCAAACTCGGATCCGGACCCCGGTTTCTATCCTTCTTTCACTATTCCACAGGATGAAGACATCCACATCAACAAGGCGGGAGCGGTACTTTTAAAAACGCTTTTCAGCGACCTTAATAACCAACAGAAAAGAATTGCCGTCGCTCATGAAAAAAGAGCTGCTGCTGAAGAAAGAAAAGCCGTGGCCATTGAGAAACGTGCCCAAGCTGAAGAAAAAAAAGCTGAGGTCATGAACAATATAGCCAATGCTTTGCAGGAAATGAACCGGCTAAGAGGAGGAGGGTTCGAGTCTGTTTCTCAAAATATGGTTCATCACGCCGCAAAAGCCCTGATGATTGATGAGGCAGACCCGATGCTCGTGGAAATGGAGAACGGTTTTGTTGCCTCGGCGGATTCATCTGAGATTCAAATGGAAATTCCTGAAACCTGCCTTAACGAAGAATCGGAGATCGATGATTTATCCCTTTTAATCGAAGATGAATTTCAGAACCCTGAAGGCCCCACGGATAATCTGGACGATTTGTCCGTTTTAATCGAAACTGATCTCCAATCAACGGATATTGAAATTGATGACCTGTCTGCCCTGGTTGAGGTACCATTGGAATCGGATACAAATGAAGACATGGATGATCTGAGCGGGTTAATCTCCCTGACTGAAGCTCCCATGGACGATCTTTCCATACTCATTGAACCCGTCCAAGACCCTCCACCTCTCCTATCCCAGGAAGAAAATTCAAAAGGCATAAGACCCATAAACATGGATATTTCTCCCGATGATGGCATTGAAAAATATAAGGCTGCCATTATGAAGGTTATTCTTGAACTTAAAACAGATGGCCTTAGTGCCGAAGAAACCACGCTTCTTCTGAATAAGAATAAAATCCGAACCCTATCCGGGAAGCCTGAATGGAGCCAAAAGGCGATTTCACAAATTTATAAATTCATGGGCGCAGTAAAATAAAGGGCGTTTACTTCGCACCGGCTGTTTTTGCAAAACCGGTATCCACAAATTTTTCAAGATCAATCAAACTTGTCATGATTTTCATTTCGTCCATCATATATTTCTGAATTGTATCCAGATCTTTGATGATCGGGAATAATTCTCCCGTCAAAATACGATCCGGCGGATCTGTAAGAACCTTAAAGATAACATCTTTATCCTGAGACAGGAAATCCCCTCCGATTACGGAAGCGGGAGAAGGTTGAGCATCAATGGCAAGCCCGGATCTCACAAAACTATTACAGATTTCCTGAACAGCTTCCGGATGTTTCTGGATAATTTCATTTCGCACGACAAAAACGCAACAGGGGTGTTTTGGCCATAAATCCTTGGAAAGATAAAATTCCTCTCCATACCCTTTTGCAATAACCAGAGAGCCAAAAGGCTCTGCAACAATAAAGCCGCCGATTTCACCCTCTTCATCGTATTCCAGAGCTTCCGGCATCTGGAACGGGGCAACGACTTCCAATGTTACATCTATGCCTTTATCCGTTGCTCTTCCCGGTTTTAAACCCTTTTCAGACAACAGTTTGTAAAACAGCATATTATGAACTGAAAGCTGATAAGGGATAAGGACTGTTTTACCGGCAAAATCCTCTATCTTTTCGATATGGGCTCTTTTGCTTTTCACCAGGATACTGCCTGCTTTATGGGCAAAAAGAAGAAGCTTCAAATCCACGCCTGATTTAAACAGATCCATGGCGGTTGGCGCCAGTATCAAGGCGCCATCCAGTGATTTGGTTGCCAGTGCATCCGCTACCTCGTTCCATCCGTTTTTCACCACAGGGTTTAGTGTACAGTGGTCAAATTTTTCCATGCCTTTTTTTAATTTCAAATCGGTCACGCCAAGAATAAGATGATCTGTAATTTTTAGATAACCAATCCTTATTGCAGGTTTTTCGGCCATTATGATATCCTCCGGGTTATGTGCATGGATTAAGACCTTCTCTTTTATTATGCTTAACTTGTTTTTAATGTCAACAAGAAAACTAATTGCTAACCGTATCCCTGGGTTTTTGACAGATAAAGCTCTCCGAGGCTCAGATCCTCAGGCGTCGTAATTTTAATATTCAGCTTGGAACCTTTGATGATTTGTATTTTTCCTCCAAAATGTTCAAAGATCGAAGCATCGTCGGTTCCCAAAAAAGAAGTTTTAACTGCATATTCAAAGGCCTCAAAAATAAGATTCAAATAAAAGCATTGAGGTGTCTGAATCAGGTAAAGATGTTCTCTACTGATGGTTTTTTGAACGCTTAAATCAGGAAGCGCCTGTTTAACCGTATCGGAAATAGCAATGCCGGGAACGCAGGCCGCCGAGGGCATCACATTTTTGATGCAGTTTCCGATGATATCCCGGTCAACAAACGGACGGACGCCGTCATGGATCAAAACCACGGCATCCGTTCCGGGAGAAAGCGTATTGCGGATATATTTCAACCCGTTAAAGACCGAATCCTGTCTTTGATTTCCACCGGCAATGAGATGAATCTTGTTCCCTAAGCCATAGGGATCGAGCAGGTTGGATTTACAGTGTTCCATATCATTTTCCGGAACCACCAGGATGATTTTCCCGATATCCTCAACGGCACAGAATGCCATCACCGTTCGGGTAAGAATGGGGATGCCGTTGAGCAGCAGATATTGCTTCTTTGTTTCTGAATTCATGCGCAAGCCGTTGCCTGCTGCGACAATTACGGCGAAATACATTTTCATATCAGCACAAATAGGACAGTTCCCGTGGTAAGGGAATCCCTTTCCCCATGAGATCCTCCCCATAATTCACACTTGAAAGTATTTTAATATCCTTTAAGGCGCGGATATCTCCTTTAAACCGGACGGTTTCAATTTCCTCTTTTTTTATTTTTCCTCCGGCCCATTGAATGTCGAGTACGCTTGAGGCATCGAAGATATCACTATTGACAAGCATTTTCACTTCGCCTCCATAATGCTGAACAATTTTTGCCACCAGAAGGCTTGGACGGCTGTGAAATCCCCTGTCTTTTGGAATCCCGACTTCAATGGTGGATGTTTCCATATTTTCATTTAATATTTTCAGCGCTACTGCTTTTCCGGATGATAAAAATTTCCAGGCATAATACAGGCAGAAATTAATGGCCCGGTCCAGGACAACATCCGGATCAATGAGATTGGAAAGGGATTCGCTCACATTTTTATACACATCCTTAAACCCGATATCGTGGAGATGTCTTTCATAAAAATGCAGGAGACTGCCGGCCACCTGCAACAGGTGAAAAACAATTGAAAAATGACTTCTCAACTGTTCCAAAATTAAATTTTGCGAAGAGGATTTGGTATTGACAACATATGAATCAAATGAAGATTGGATATTATGAATCAACATTTCATATCGCCGGATGATAACTTCATTGAACTGATCAGGGACAAGGGTATTAATCGTTTTTAAATCATATCGCTCATAGAATGCAAATTGCTCAAAATCTTTGACAACCTCTAAAAACTCACTGGAAATCCGTGTTAAATTTTCTCTTTGCTGGGCCTTGGAATTAAAATCATCAATATTATGATCCAGTTGTTGGATTGAAGAAATCCCCGGGAAAAAGCTCAAATCATATCCTCTATCCGGCAATTTAATCTCGAGCCGACGGGCTTCTTCGAGAATAACCGGTGCAGCCAGTTTAATGGCTTCCTGGAGGATTTTCAGGGTGTCTAAGGCTTCAAGCTTGAATGTGTCATATCGCGTATTTTCAAAAAAATAGAATTTAAATCGATTCAAAATATGCCGCTGGGAATAGCAGGCCAAGGCAAGATGTCTTATGGTTGCAGATAATTCACGATAGAATATCCATTCTTTATTTTTTTTGGCCCCATGAAAATCAAGAAAATCTTCAAGAATATGGGATGTTGTAATCAACTTGGAATATAATTTCTTTGTAAAAATATAGCTGTCGTCATTCAGCTCAACAACAAACAAAATACATTTAAGGTATTCAAAGGAAAATATATTTACCTTTTCCTTAAAAGAAATATCACATATAAAAGTCATCATTCATCCAGAATTAAAAAAAAATCGGCCTGACCGATTGATAAGCCGAATTCTGTTACCTGTCCTTGTTACCTTAAACAGGTCAACGATCATTCATCTGGGATACACGTTGCCGTGCACCTCAAGCAACCTACCCGAAAACTTGGGCGGACAACCCTCAAACGTTTCCCTATTTGGTCTTGCACCGGACGGGGTTTACCAAGCTTTTCCAGTCACCCGGAAAACTGGTGCGCTCTTACCGCACCGTTTCACCCTTACCTGTATCTGAATCGATACCGGCGGTCTACTCTCTGTTGCACTTTCCTTCACGTCACCGTGACTCCATGTTATGGAGCGTCCTGTCCTATGGTGTTCGGACTTTCCTCCAGGTTTAACACCCAGCGATCGTTTTGCCTGGTCAGACCGATTTTTTAATATGGTAAAGGATTCTACTGCATTGCGGGCACGAAATCAATGCCTTCCCACGTTGAACCTCTATATATAACTGGGGCGGAATATTCATGAAACACCCCATGCAGACTTCATTTTTCACATTGACAACGGCAAGACCCTGATTCATTTTTGATATTTTATTAAATCTGTTCATCAATGACGGTTCAAGCGTTTTTCCGATTTCTGCCCGGCGTTCCAGATATTCTGCAAGCATTTCCCGGTCTTCTGTGGTCTTTTTGTCAATCTCTTTTTGTTCCGAGTCTATTTGTGAATCCAGAAGATTAAATTCTTTTTCGCTCTCTTGAACTATTCTTTCAATTTTTTCTTTTTCATCCAGACGTTCAATGAGTTCGCTTTCCAATGCATCCTTTCTTTTTTTGCTGTCATCGACCTCTCTTAGAAAAAGCTGATATTCCTTATTGGTTTTCACCATCCTAAGTTTTTCATTGCTTTTGATAATGCGATCGTCGATCATTTGTATTTCTCTTTCAAGATCACGGCAAACCTCCGCCGCCTTTGAAAAATTTTCTTTATTCTCGTCTAAGGCCGTACTAAATTGTTTAAGTTTTGCGCCCAGTTTGTTTTTCTCTTTTTCAGACTTCTCCAAAATACTTCTTAATCTGACAATTTCCGTTTCTGCTTCCTGGAGTTTCATCAATGTCTCTATATCTTGAACCTGACTCGGTATATCACTCATCATTTCATCCTTAAACTATAGTAAATGGATCTTTTTCTTCTTTATATTTTATTAATTCTATATTAAATCCTGCCTCGCGAAAGGCTGGTGTCAATCTTTGAAAAAGCAAATCAATAACCATCCATTCCGAACCGAAATGTCCGACATCAATAATCCCCTTTGAACATTCTTCCACCTGCCGCGCCTCATGATATTTGATATCTCCGGTGATAAACACATTGGCTCGGGATTTTATGAATTCCTCAATCAAAGAACCGCCGCTACCGGTGCATATGACAACCGTTTCGACAATCATATGGACGTCTCCTACGAGTCTAAGATAGGGAAGGTTCAATTTTTCTTTTATCTGAAGGGCAAGCTCCTTTAATGTCAGTGTTTCAGCCAGGGATCCAATCCTGCCGATGCCGTTGTGTTCTTTATCTAAACCGATCATTGAAGGGTCAATTAAAATGGGGTTTGCTGACTTAAGCCCGATGGAAGAGGCAAAATAATCATTTAACCCTCCACTTACCTTATCTATATTTGTATGAAGGGAAATGATACCGATCCTTTTTTTTGCCGCTATTTCAATGACTTTGCCCGGCATCCGGTCAAAGTCGATGAATTTTTCCCCGGAAAGCATAAGGGGGTGATGGGTTATAATCAGATCAAAATTTTCGTTTGCGGCAAAATTTAATAACGTGGGGGAAACATCTAATCCGATCAAGATCTTTTTGACTTCCCAATTCAATGATCCTATTTGAAGGCCTGAATTATCCCAATCTTCCGACAGATTAAAAGGAGCAATTTCATTGAGCAGTGCTAATATGTCCCGTATCTTAACCATGACCATAATGTCTATAAGCAAAAAAAGCGTGGTCGATTACCACGCTTTTAATTGTTTTGTCCGTTCGATATTCTTCAGGCACATTCATATGAGAGATGAACATCCTTTTACGCCTTGAGTTTCTATCATTGTCTGCCCTGATTCTTTCCATTTTGGTGGGCCCACCTGGATTCGAACCAGGGACCGACCGGTTATGAGCCGGTGGCTCTACCAAACTGAGCTATAGGCCCTTTATGTAAAAAAACTTAAAGTATATAGTATAACTCTCTATAATATGTCAATATTTAATTCTCAATAAATGTCTTAAGTTTCTTGCTCCTCGTGGGGTGCCTCAGCTTTCTTAATGCCTTGGCTTCTATCTGGCGAATCCTTTCCCGTGTTACCGTAAAATCCTTTCCTACTTCTTCCAGTGTATGATCGGATTTTTCACCAATACCGAAACGCATTCGAAGCACCTTTTCTTCCCTGGGTGTCAAGGTGGCCAGAATTTTCCGGGTTTGTTCGGCCAGGCTGAAATCAATGGCCGCATCCGAAGGAATAGAAAATTTCTTATCCTCAATAAAATCACCCAGATGACTGTCTTCTTCTTCACCAATAGGCGTTTCGAGAGAGATGGGCTCCTTTGCAATTTTTAGGACCCGCCTGACCTTATCAATGGGAATATCCATTTTTTCAGCAATTTCTTCGGGAGATGGTTCTTTCCCCATTTCCTGGACAAGATATCGTGATGTTCTGATCAGTTTATTAATCGTTTCAATCATATGAACGGGGATTCGGATGGTTCTTGCCTGATCGGCAATGGCCCTCGTAATGGCCTGCCTGATCCACCAGGTGGCATAGGTGGAAAATTTATACCCTCTTCTGTATTCAAATTTATCAACTGCCTTCATTAATCCAATATTGCCCTCCTGGATCAAATCGAGAAATTGCAGCCCCCTGTTGGTATATTTTTTTGCAATGCTTACCACGAGCCGTAAATTTGCTCTTACCAATTCCCTTTTGGCTGCATCCGCTTCTTTCCGGCCTGTATCAACGCAGTGAATAATCTTTTTTAAAAGCTTGGAATCCCCTTTGACCTCATTTCTTCTTAAGGCCAACTGGTGCAAAATGGAATCAATATCCTGAAATAAAATTTCAGCCCGGCTCTTTGTTATGGAGGTACAGGTTGTTGCCCAGGATACAAATTCATCCTGAGAAGACATCTGGTCCAACATTTTTTGTGTTTTGACGTTAAAGGTTTGGGCGCATCGACTCAATAAGTCTTCAATTTTATCAAACCATACAATGGTGGTTCTGATGTTTTTTTCTATATTGTCAATCACATTGGTTTCGAATCGCCATTTTTTCAGTTCTTCAAAAACAATCTCAGTATGATCAGATATCTCTTTTAAAAGGGTTTCATATTTTTTTGACCCCTTTTTCTCAAGAAGCAATTGATCTCTTTTCTTCTGTAGTATTTCATGAATATTCTTGATCGTTCCCAAGGATTCAAGGAATTTTTCCTGTTTTGAGACCTCATCAACCGCTCCGTCTCCTTCATCCACATCCCTTAATACATGTTTTGGACGAATGGATTTTTTTTCCATTTTATCGCCATACAGAAAAATCGTGGATAAGGAGATCGGGCAATCCAGCATAGACCTTAGAACATCCCGCTCTCCCCTTTCTATTTTTTTTGCAATTTCGATTTCACCCTCACGGCTGAGCAGGGTTACCATACCCATTTCTTTGAGATACATTTTTACAGGATCGGTTACAGCACCAAATTCCATATCGGCACGATCCCTCTTGGATGAAAACGTCTCTTTATGGGTTTGCTTTTCAACATCCTGATCATCGGATTCTACATCATCAAATCTTCGGGAATTATCATGACTAATTTTTTTGAGGGCTGTATGGCCTCTTTTTTTATCCATGGTCTTCTTAATATTTTTATTCATTTTTTCTTTATCAATCAATTTTATACCCAACTCTTTAAATTGCATGAATACATCTTCTATCTGATCTGGTGATTTTAAATCTTCAGTAATTGCATCGTTAATTTCGGCATAAGAGAGAGAGCCTGTTTTTTTTCCTTTTTTTATTAATTTCTCCATAACTGTATTACTAATGGCCATATTCTCTCCAGACTGATGTGTCTCCGCTGCCATAAAATGCCTCCTAAAGGCTTAAAGTGTTTATCGATGATGTAATTGCTGAATTTCTTCCTGTTTTTTTTTCAACAGTTCAATCAATTCAGAATCACAGCCCTTTTCCGCACTTATTATTTTATTGGTTAAAGTATTTTCCTGTTTTATTCTCACTCTGATGATTCTATTTATTAAGGATAGAGCAGTCCCATGGATATCTTCTTCCGAAAAAGAATCCTGAATGGCATAGGACGCTAAAATTTCCTGATCTCTATTATTGTCCATCTTTGTCATAACTGAAGTGATAAAAGCATTATGATCCGGATCAACGCTTAATATTTTTGTTGCCAGATGCTTTAAGCGTTCAGAATAAAAATATTTTATAACCTCTTTGGTTTTTATTAAAGGGATGGTTTCCGGATGGTTGAGCATCATGGAAATGATCTGTTCTTCTCTCCGATCAGATTCAAGGTCATTTTCATTCTCTTTACAGTGATTCAGGGTTGAGGTGGAATTATCCAGGTAATATTCCCTGACCTTTTCCAAAACCGCTTTCTCATCAATATGAAGGGTTTCAGCAAGTTCTTTGACGTATAAAGACCTCAAGGCGCTGTCTTGAATCAGAATCAAATGCTGTTTCATATCCTCCAGAACCTTTATCCGCCCTTCAACAGAAGCCCCATGAGTATCCATGGAAACCTGCAAAAGAAATTGCATGACGGTTCGTGCATTCGATGCAAGCTCAATAAATGAATCTCGTCCATGCTGTACAACGTATGAATCCGGATCATTGCCGGCCGGAAGAACCAGTATTCTGATATCCACACCCTCTTGCAAAAAAATTTTAATGCTTCTCTTGGCAGCACTGATGCCGGCAGTATCGGAATCAAAGACCAGCACCATCCTTGCGGCATACCCCTTAAGTATTCTGACATGATCCGATGTCAATGCGGTTCCAAGGCTTGCAACAGTGTTTTTAATGCCGTGTTGATAAAGAGATAAAAAATCAAAATATCCTTCAACAATATAGACAAAACCTTCCTGTCTGCAAAACTGTTTAGCAGCATGAAGTCCGTAAAGAATCCGGCTTTTGAAATATACCGGGGTCTCCGGTGAATTAAGGTATTTGGGCATGCCGTCATCCATGACCCGGCCCCCGAAACCTGCCACCTGCATATTAATATCAAAAATCGGGAATATGATACGGTTTCTGAACCGGTCATAAAACCCGTCTTTTTGTTTTCTTTCCAAAATCAGACCGGACTGGACGGCATTTTTATTTGAGACTTTATGCTTTCTAAACAGATTAACGATGGTATCCCACCCCTCTGGAGAATAGCCCAGCCTGAACTCTTGTATGATCTCCTCGGAAATGCCTCTTTTTTTAAGATAAACTCTTGCCGCCTCGGCCTTGTGTGATTCTTTCAAAAAATCATGAAAATATCCCATGACAGTTTGATTAATTCGAAATAAGCCTTCCTTAAGTTCAAATTCTTTTTTTATCGATGGGCTTAAGGTCGCATTTTCAATTTCAATATTATATTTGCGGGCCGCCATTTTTACGGCTTCAGGAAATGAAATTCCGTGATATTTCATTAAATAGGACAAGGCATTCCCGCCGGCGCTGCAGCCAAAGCAATGAAAAATCTGTTTGCCCGGGTTTACGGAAAAAGAAGGGGTTTTTTCAGAATGGAACGGACACAAACCAAAATAGTTGGTTCCCGCTTTTTTCAGAATAACAGATTCGGAAATCACATCTACGATATCTGAAGCATTCAAGACCTCTGAGATTTTTTCTTCAGGAATATGCATCGCAGCAGCGCTGACTCCAAAAATAACGGTTATGAAATTAGAATAAAATAATTATTTAAAATCACATGTCAATCATTATCATTAAAGATAATAGCTATTTTGAAATCCTTATAGCCTCTTTTAAATCCAGGGTCCCTTCATAAAGTGCTTTTCCTGTAATAACGCCTGCCACTCCTTTAGATTCAATTTTAAGAAGATTTTTTATGTCCTGAATGGTGCTGACCCCACCCGATGCAATAATCGGTATGGTCACAGCCTCTGCCAATGCAGCAGTTTCTTCGATATTGGGGCCGGTCTGCATGCCGTCTCTGTATATATCCGTAAAATTAATGGCTACAACCCCGCAGGATTCAAACTCTTTTGCCAGATCAACGGCCTTTGTTTCAGATGTACGACTCCATCCTTCGACAGCCACCTTTCCGTTTCTCGCATCAATACCGACCACAATACGATCTTTAAATTTTAAACACGCTTCTTTAACAAAATTCGGGTTATAGACGGCTTCGCTTCCGATAATGATTCTTGAGACACCCATGTTGATATACAGTTCAATTGTTTTGAGATCCCTGATACCGCCTCCCACCTGTATGGGAACCGTAATACCGGATAAAATAGTCTGAATGGTTTTCAGATTCCTCACTTCCTTTGCAAAGGCACCGTCCAGGTCAACAACATGGATAAGGCTTGCCCCCTCTTTTTCCCAGCGTTGTGCCATTTTAAGAGGGTCTTCCGAGTATTGGGTCGTATCTTCCATGCGACCCTGTAACAGCCGCACGCATTTGCCTTGTTTAATATCAACAGCAGGTATGATTATCATTATGGTTTAAATATGCTTTTATTGTATGATCATTAGAGTATGGGGCAATCCCTAAAAAGTGCCCTTAGTGGACAGCGCCCCGGATATTTTTTCATTTATTCTGGAGGCCATGTGCAATGACCTTCCAAATGCTTTGAAGATGGATTCAAGAACATGGTGTTCATTGGTACCATAATAGGAATTGATGTGAAGGTTAAATGCTCCCTGAATGCATAGGGCTTGGAAAAATTCTTTGGCAAGTTCAACGTTAAATTGACCTTTTGCTCTAAGGTCATGGGGGAAATTATAGATCAGATACGGTCTGTTGGAAAGGTCGATGGTCACCCTTGAGAGTGCTTCATCCATTGGCACACAACTGTCACCGAAGCGCACTATCTGTTTTTTGTTTTCAAGGGCTTTGGAAAATGCCTGGCCCAAAACCAATCCGACATCTTCCACAGAATGATGATAGTCAACCTCAAGATCACCTTTTGCATCGATCTTTAAATCAAAAAAACCATGAACCGCAAAAGCGGTAAGCATATGATCAAAAAAAGGAATCCCCGTTGAAATATCGGCCTTGCCATTGCCATCCAAGTTAATACGGACGGATATATCAGTCTCTTTGCTCGTTCGAGAAACAGTTGCGTTTCGATCCATAATATCCCTGAATTACTGATTGCCCCACATTAGTCCATTCGTACAGTACAACTATATACATAAGTTTGTAAATTTATATAAATATCCTATCCTTGTCAAACTTTATTTTTAGTATTGCAAAGCATTTTATTTGTATTTATAATAGGTTAAGTTAATTGCTGGATAAAACCATCCTTTGCCGGACAAATGAACCATGAACACGATAACAAGCCTTTACAATAATAATATATATGGATTATTAATCAACAGCGTCCCAAAAGCGCCTTTGAACAATACACCGGATATTCAATCTAAAAACAATTCGATACCGGCCTCGGGTATAAAATCATCCCCGGCCCATTCAGCGGATCAGCCCTCTGAAATCCATAAGACTTCCGATCCGGGCGATCCGGAAAACGCCGAGGTCGATAAAGCGTATTCAGAGATTCGACCCGGAAATGATCAGGGATTCACCCAGGCGGAAACCCAACTGATTGAGGAGCTTAAAGAAATTGACACAAAGGTCAGACAACACGAAATGGCCCATATTGCAGCCGGAGGAAAATATATAACCTCTGGGGCAAACTTTGCCTATGAACGCGGGCCCAACGGAAAAAATTATGCCGTAGGGGGTGAGGTGGGTATTGATACCTCTCCTGTTCCCGGAGACCCCGAAGCCACCATCAAAAAAATGCGCCAGGTTAAAAACGCCGCCCTTGCCCCAGCAGATCCATCGACCCAAGACCTAAAGGTGGCTGCCAATGCAATGTCCGAAGTATCCAAAGCCCTCTCGGAACTAATCGTATCCCAGGCCGAAGATAGGGCCACCACCAATGAGGAAAAGGCCTTCGGCCCTTTAAAAAAAGCGGTCGATTCCTATGAAAAAGCGAGCGCTTTGTCCGGGAAAGAAACACATTCTTTTCAAATTGCAGTATGATTCTGTTTTATTTCAGTTTAGCCCTATTCATTTGATTAATTTTACAATCTGTTTGAACTGATCCCCCTGTGCCGCCCGCATGAGTTCGAAAAATATCATTTCAAGACTGGATGCCTCTCCACCGGCCCTGGTTATCCTCTGGATGCCGATTTCCTTATTTTCTTTTGTCCGGGAAGATACACAATCGGTTATCACCTGAACTTTACAACCTTTTTGAATCAAATCATACCCGGTCTGAAAAACACAGATGTGAGTCTCGATTCCGGTCAACAAAACCTGACTTCGCCCGGTTTTTTCAAATTTATCCATAAATAAGGGTTCGCCACAGCATGAAAACGAGAATTTTTCTATGGGCGTATTGCCCGTCATGTATTGTGAGATTTCTTCAGATGTCGAGCCCAAATTCTTTGGTATCTGTTCCATCCAGATGATTGGCACACCAAGTATTTTCATACCCTGAATCATGATCTGAAGGGATTTGAAGAGTTTGTCCTTTTCATACATCAGTTGAGCCAGTTGGCCTTGCACATCAATCAAAAGCATAACGGTTTTATTGAGACTAAACATCTTATTCTCCTTAGGATTTACAACCTGTTAAACATCATTTGCAATTTCAGCCCATTTTTGTTAATTTGATCCCCATGAAAGATGAATCATTTTGGAACAGAACTCTTTCATTTTTATATCACAAAAAAAGAATATTTCAATTAGCATGATTATTGCTTCTTTTTTTATGAAAGGGAAACCATAATAAGGAGTTACTCTATATGATTACATCTGTAAACAGCAATATTTCAGCCTTGCAGGCCTTCTCAAAACAAATAGGGGTCAGTGCCAATAATGTGGCCAATGCCCTTTCCGATGATTTTAAAAAAAGCCGGGCCATCAATACCGAGGGTGAAAACGGGCAGGTTCAAAGCACCATTACAAAAGTGAATACCCCGGGTCCCCTTGTGGAAGATCCCCTGAGCCCCACAGGGGAATTAAAGGAATTATCAAATACCGACATTGCCGAAGAAATGACGAATCAGATCATTGCCTCCCATGGGTTTAACGCCAATACCAAGGTGATTAAAACCTATGAGGAAACCATGGGCTCTTTAATTGACATTATTGGATAAATTTATGACAAAAAATGTCTACTGCTCAGTTTTTTTTATTTTGTCTCTGATTGTTTTCGGATGTGCCGGTCTTCAGCCGGGTTATGAAAAACCAACCGTGAGCATTACCTCCTTTGAGGCCATTCCTGCAGAGGGAATGGTTCCAAAATTTCAAATCGGGATTCATATCATTAACCCCAACCGAACCCCACTTCAATTAAAAGGGATTTCCTATACGGTTTCCCTTGAAGGACACCATGTCATCACAGGCGTATCCAATCAGCTTCCTGAAATCGAAGCCTATGGAGAAGGAGATGTGATGCTTAATGCCTCGGTTGATCTCTTCAACAGTATCGGTTTTATGAGCGACCTTATCCGGAATCAGGGGAAGGAACAGATTTCTTACAACCTGGACACAAAATTGGATGCAGGTGCCCTCTACCCTTTGATAAGGGTTTCAAAAAAAGGAAAACTTTCTTTAACTCAGACCTCTAAATCACAGTAAATGAATCAAGCAAAAATATATATCTTGTTGTGGTTCATGGTATGTATGTCGTTTTCATGTGCCGGACATAAAAAAGCACCATTCGACCAACACATTCCACCGGAACAGACCCGGGATTCTCAGGACTCCCTTAAATCAAATCAAAGAAAAATCATTGCTCAATATGCCATCAGCAGTTTAGGGCTGCCATACCATTGGGGAGGAAATTCCCCTGAAACAGGACTCGATTGCAGCGGTCTTGTTGTATATACCCATCAAATGGCTGATATCATCGTTCCCAGGACTGCCGGCGCCCAATATGAAAACGGCAGGATCATCACCATGCAAAATTTACAAATTGCAGACCTTGTCTTTTTTAAAGACATGAAAGGCAATAAAAATTATCATGTCGGAATATATATGGGAGACGGCAGATTCATCCATGCCCCGGGGAAGGGCAGAATCATTACCTATGAATTTTTGAATACCCCGTATTTTTTGAACCGCTATATTGGTTCGAGAAGCTATCTTTGAGTCAATGACTGGTCATTCAAGCAGGGAAAGTTTTTATTCGGATAGGTTATCCAAACAGAAAAATGAAGGATATATTTTCTGGTAAACGCTACCCTTTTTGTTACCCTGGGACAAAAAAAGGGTTTCAAGAATCTGTTTAAAAACTCTTGAAACCCTTGTCTTTCTTAGTTGGTACCGAAGAGAGGACTTGAACCTCCACACCTTGCGGTACTAGATCCTAAGTCTAGCGTGTCTACCAATTTCACCACTTCGGCATTACTCAATCAGGCTGGACAGTTGTGGTGCCGAAGGGGAGATTCGAACTCCCACAAGCATACGCTCGCCAGTCCCTGAAACTGGTGCGTCTACCAATTCCGCCACTTCGGCATTAAGCTTTATCCATCAACCCTCAGACGGGCAATAAAAGATTGCTTAAAAACAACAGTTAGGCTATATATACGTCCTTATAAACTTTGTCAAGATTATTGTTGTTAACATAAAAGGGTATCATGCAGTTATTTGAAAATTTAGACCAGATACAAACCCCGTTCAAAAATGCAGTACTTACCATTGGTAATTTTGATGGTGTTCACAAAGGACATCAGCGCCTTTTTCAACAGATTATCGATAAAGCAAAACAAATCAAGGGAACTTCCGTCACCATGACCTTTGATCCCCACCCCTTAAAGGCGCTTGGAATTTCAGGGCCTCCGCTGATTACAAGAAGGGATCAAAAACTTGAGCTGATTGAAAAATGCGGAATTGATGTGCTCCTGTGTATCCCCTTTAATATGGAATTTGCCTCCATTCCCGCCCATGATTTTATCGAAGATATTCTCGTGAATAAAATCGGTATGAAAGCCATCATTATAGGCGGGGACTATTATTTTGGAAAGGACCGGCTGGGCAATGCAGATCTGTTAAAAAAGGAAGGCACCCGGCTCGGGTTTGAAACCATTGTTTCCAAATGGGAACATGTAGCCGGCTCTCAAAATGAAAGAATCAGCTCCACCCGAATACGGGAAATCGTGATGGAAGGGAAAGTGAACCAGGCCTATAAATATCTTGGCCGCCATTACCAGATCCGTGGAAAAGTTATAAAAGGAAGGCATCGGGGCGGAAGTCAGCTTGGGTTTCCCACCGCCAACATCAAGCTCCATGATGAATTATGTCCAAAACTCGGTGTTTATGCGGTGACTGTGGAAACCGTAAAAGGGAATTTCCGAGGAGTAGCAAATATCGGATTTTCCCCGACCTTTGATGATCATCAGTTTACCATAGAAGTCCATATCCTTGATTTCAATCAGGATATATATGATACCAGGATCAGGATAAATATGATCAAAAGACTGAGAGATGAAAAAAAATTTGCCGGAATCCGGGAGCTTTCCGACCAGATTAAAAAAGATATTGAAATTGCAAAGGAAGTTTTTGAAAAAAATGGCCATTCGTAATATTTTAACCTATCCGGAAAAATCCCTGATGCAGCCATCGGCTAAGGTTGAATCCATAGATGAGGAAATCAGAACCTTGATCACCGACATGGGAGAAACCATGTTTGATGCCCCTGGCGTAGGGCTGGCTGCCCCCCAGGTGGGAGTAAACAAACGGGTTATCGTGTATGATCTCCATGCCGGAGATCCGAATGATGACGGCCTGACCCATGAATTCAAAGCCTTGATCAATCCTGAAATCATTGACGCCTCGGGCAGCATCATCTCGGAAAAAGAAGCCTGTTTAAGTGTGGTTGATTTCAGTGCAGATGTGAAGCGCTATGAAACCGTAGTGGTTAAAGCTCTTGATATTGACGGTAACCCCCTGGAATTCAAGGCGGAGGGTATCCTTTCCGTCATTATGCAGCACGAAATCGATCATTTGGACGGCATTTTATTCATATACCGCATCAGTGTCTTAAAACGGACCCTGTACAAGAAAAAACTGGCAAAAGAACTGAAAACCAATTGAAAAAAAAATCTCGAATCATTTATATGGGAACACCGGAATTCAGTGTCCCGGCCATACAACGACTGGCTTTGCAGGATGATTTCCACGTATGCCTCGTTGTGACCCAACCGGACCGTCCCAAGGGAAGAGGCAAAAAGCTCATGCCTTCACCGGTGAAGCAGGCGGCTCTTAGACTCGGTATTGAAGTATTTCAGCCGGAAAAAATCAATACCATTGACGCAGAGGCAAAACTATCCTCCCTTGAACCGGATTTTTTAGTGGTTGCCGCTTTTGGCCAGATCCTATCCCAAACCATTTTAGATATTCCGAAGATTTATCCCATTAATATCCATGCCTCCCTTTTGCCCAGATATAGGGGCGCATCCCCTATCCAGGCCGCTATTCTCAATATGGATGACCTTACAGGCGTCACCACCATGGTGATGGAAAAAGAAATGGACAAAGGGGATATTCTGCTATCCAAAAGTACGCCCGTATCAGAAAAGGATACTGCCGAGGAACTTTATAAACGCTTGGGGGAAATCGGTGCCGACCTAATTGTGGATACCCTCCGTGCCGTTCTTAAAAAAGAATGTCTTCCCAAACCCCAGGATCATTCCCAGGCGACTTATGTCAAAATGTTGAAAAAAAGCGACGGCAGAATCGACTGGAATCTTTCCGCCCGACGGATTCAGGCCCATGTCAATGCCATGACGCCCTGGCCCGGTTCTTTTTCTTCTCTTTTCGGCAAGCCTCTCAAGATCTTCAAGGCTGTAGCCGAGGAGTTCCCCAGCCCCGTTGAAGCCGGGACGATTTTCCTTTGTGACCGGGATGGTATCCATGTTGCAACAGGACAGGGAAGCCTGGTCGTTCAAGAACTCATGGGGGCTTCAGGAAAGCGTTTAAACGCCGAGGCGTTTTTATGCGGCCATCCCATTGTTCCCCCTGTCAAATTTGATGTCTAAACGATGAAGGACCCCCGTTATCTTGCCCTGAAAGTCCTGTTGGACTGGCATAAAAAACCCCGGACCCTTGATCAGAGCCTTGATCTGTATTCAGAAGATATCTCAAATCTTCCCAAAAACGATAGAAGCCTTTGTAATGCCATCCTCTTTGGGGTTTTGCGCCAAAGGGAAAGCATGGATTGGACCATTCGTTCATTTTCCAATACATCCTTTGAAAAAATGGATGTAACATCCTTATATATTTTAAGAATTGCCCTGTTCCAGATCCTGCATATGGACAAAATTCCGGTCTTTGCAGCCATTGATACGGCTGTTGAGATTTCTAAAGTCTTGTCGGGCAAAAAAACGGCGGGATTCATCAATGCCGTTCTGAGAAAGGCGGCTGAAAATAATATCGCCCTTTCTTTGCCGGATAAAAAAACAGAACCGGATAAATTTTTATCCGTAAATTATTCCTTTCCCCTGTGGCTGTCTAAAAAATGGATTCACGCCTTTGGCTTTGAAAAAGCAGAAAAATTATGTGGCCAGATTAATACGATCCCCTCCATCACAATCTGCTGCAATAGATTAAAAACAAACCGGCACTCCCTTTCAGAACAGCTCCAGGCATACGCAAAAAATGTTCAAATAACCGATTATGCTTCCCACGGCATTTCTTTTTCGAACCCGGCGTTACCGGTTCAGGAATTAGAAGCCTTTCAACTTGGTTTGTTCCATGTTCAGGATGAAGCTGCCCAGATCGTTACCGAATACCTTGGTCCTGCACCGGGTGAAAGAATTCTGGATTCCTGCGCTGGCTTTGGCGGAAAAGCCTTTCATATGGCTCAACTCATGGACAATCAAGGCCTTGTGATCGCAACGGATCTTGAATCTGAAAAACTGGAAACCCTTCAACTGGATGCAAAAAGGCTTGGCATTCATAATGTTCAAACCAAATCCATAAATCTTTTAAAGGCTTCCATCAAAGACTTTGATAGTTATTTTGACCGTGTCCTTGTTGATGCTCCTTGCACAGGACTGGGGGTTTTGCAACGCAATCCAGACACAAAATGGAAACGTTTTCCAAAAGATATCCAGCGGCTCTCGGGTAAACAGAAAAAAATGATCAATGCTGCTGCCAATCTTGTTAAACCCGGCGGAATTCTGGTCTATGCCGTTTGTTCCTGTGAAAAAGAAGAAAATGAGGATGTAATTCATTCCTTTTTGGATAAGCGGAAGGATTTTTCAATTGATAAAGATTTTCATTCTGATAAATATGCTTTATTGATAACCCATGAGAGGTTTTTAAAAACCTATCCGGATACAAAGAACATGGATGGATTTTTTGCGGCCCGGTTAATAAGAAAAAATAAATAACAAACCCAATATACAGGAGAACCTTTATGGGAATCATCGCCCCTTCCATATTGTCGGCAGATTTTACAAGACTTGGCGAGGAATTAAAGGCTATTGAACAAGCAGGCGCCGACTGGATCCATATTGATGTGATGGACGGACATTTTGTCCCCAATATCACCTATGGACCCATCATGGTTGAAGCCTGCAAGCGAGCCTCCAACCTGGTGCTGGATGTTCACCTCATGATTGAAAAACCCGATCTTATCATCCCGGACTTTGCTAAGGCAGGGGCCGACTATATTTCCGTTCATGCCGAAGCCTGCATCCACCTCCATCGAAGCCTTCAACTCATCAAAAGCTTAGGCGTTAAATCAGGAGTCGCCTTGAACCCGGCAACCCCCCTGTCCTCCATCGAATATGTGATGGATCAACTGGATTTTATCCTCATCATGAGTGTTAACCCGGGATTTGGCGGACAGAAATTCATAAGCTCCAGCATTGATAAAATAAGGCTTTTATCGAATCAATTAAAGGAAAGAAATCTCAAGACCCTCATTCAGGTGGACGGCGGGATCAACAAAGACACTATTAAAGCGGTTTCTGAGGCAGGGGCCTCTTCTTTTGTGGCCGGATCAGCCATTTTCCATACCGATGACTATCAGAAAACCATTTCCCTCCTCCGCGAGAACATGTAAAAGACCGTCTTGAATATTTTTCTGATTTTCATTCTTACCCTGGTGCATTTTACGGGAGATTTTTATTCTTCATTTTTTATTCCCTTATTGCCTGAATTTGTCGACAAACTCAGCCTGACCCTTACCGAGGTCGGATTACTGACCGGGGCCACAAGATTATTGGCCTTTATTGTTCAGCCTGCGGTGGGCTATCTGGCTGACCGATATGAATCAAGGGCCTTTGTTTTGTCTGGTCTTTTTTTTACCCTTTTCTTTATTCCCTTTTCCGGAATTGCACCGAATTTCTGGACCCTCATGATCGCTCTATGCCTTGGCTCCCTTGGATCATCCATGTTTCACCCGGCCACCACCGGGATGGTGGCCTTATATTCAGGAAACCGGACCGGATTAAGCCTTTCAGTTTTTAACACCGGCGGAACCCTTGCCTTTGCCCTGGGCCCGATATTCATCACCTGGTATGTGGCAACATTCGGCCTGGAAAACATGCCCTATACAATGCTTTTAGGCGCCCTTGTTTTTATCTTCTGCCTGAGATACCTTCCCCTTCCGGTGAGTGAAAACCTTTCTCATCTTGGATTTTTAGGGTCCCTGAAAGAAATGCTCGGCAAGGTGTATAAATCCATTTTCCTGATCTGGTTGGTAATGGTGCTTCGAGCCATTGCCTCTCAAACCTTTATGACCTTTATGCCCATACACCTGGTGAAAAACGGCCATACGCTTGTCTCAGTGGGGTTTATCGTGTCATTTTTTACTCTGGCCGGCACCCTGAGCGGCCTTCTGGCCGGCTGGCTGGCAGACAGAACAGAGTTTAAAAAGCTGTTTTTTATCTTTCATGGATTGATGACCCCTGCCCTGCTTTTATTTTTATATCTTCCCGGCTCCTTTGTTTATCTGGGTGCATTTCTTGCCGGGTTCATGGCCCTTGCCTCGCTTCCGCTGGGCGTGATCATGGCCCAGAAACTCGCCCCCAAATCCAGATCTATGGTCTCCAGTCTGATGATGGGGTTTGCCTATGGATTGGGAGGAGCCGTGTCTCCCTTGGTGGGAAAGCTGGCCGATATTTACGGTCTTGAAACGGTTCTTTTCTATTCCGCCTTTGTACCCCTCGTCAGTTTAATCTTTATTCTGAAATTTCCATCGAACGAATAATATCATCCTATATTCTTCAATTGTCGTTCACCAGGTGAGGCTTTGCAAGCTTTGGCAAACTCATCAAGGCTTTGCTCCAGGATTTTATACTCTGTTGATTCACCGGTCTCAAGTCTGTCCTCACCTCTTTTTTCAATTTCTGATAAGACATTAAAAACTGTAAGAGATTCAATACCCCGGGCAGGGACATAACCGGTCTTTTTTTTCATGTTGACTTCAAGCAGAAGATTACATTCTAACAGTTTTCCCAGCAAGATCTTCACCGTTTTCAAAGGCATTTTTATTTCAGAGGCAATGTCAAGATCCGAAGCCGGAGTTTTTTTATTTGCAAACCGGATTATACAGAGATGGACAATTCGCAATGCAATGAGTTTTTCCAAACGAATGCTGATGTCATCATAATCGCTATCAGAAAATCCCAAAGCATCTGCATTCTCCCATAAGAATGCGATTTCAGCTCCGAATAAAAAAATTATCCAGGATGTCTGAATCCAAATCAAAAACAAGGGAAGGGCTGCAAAACTGCCATAAATTGCATTATAATTTGAGACACCGGCCTGAAATTTAAAATAGGCCATCTGGACAATCTGATAGATGGTACCGGAAATTAATCCGCCAATGACTGCGGAGGCGATATTGACTTTTTTATTGGGTATAAAAAAAAAGAAAAAGATAAACAGCAGCCAGATCGTGAAAAAAGCAAAGATATTAAACCCCAGTGAAATTAACCGTTCAAAATTGTCAGGCAGATAGATATAGGATAAAAACCTTGTCAGATAGGCAGTAATAAAAATATTGGCGCTGCTTGAAAAGATAATCAAAATACCGGCGGCAACTGAAATGGCGGCATAATCCGTAATTTTTCGGATCAGGGGCCGGTCATCCGTGACACACCAGATTTTATTAAACGCCGTTTCAATATGCCCTATGAGTTTAATCAATACGTAAAAGAGCAGGATAACACCGAAAATAGCCATCAAACCGCCTTTTGTTCTTTCCAGGAGAGTATTTGAAAAGAAAAGGATATTCTGGATCACCTGCTCTTGACCGGCAAATAACTCAAGAATCCGGTGTTCAAGGAATTCCTTAAACCCGAATCCCTTGGCAATACCAAAGGCCATGGCCATAATCGGGACAATGGATAAAAGGGTCAACAAGGTCAATGACGACGCTTGAAGATCATAGCGGTTCTTCTTGAATTCTTTAACCGCAGAAACAATGACTTTAAAAAACTGCTTAAAGGGCAAAATTATATCTGTCTGAAAATAATGCATCACCATATTTTTCATCCGAAAAGCGATAAGACTAATGAAAAGATGATACGACATGCAAGCCTTTTCAGTCAATGAATAGGATTTTTTCTTTGATCTTTTACCTGAAATACTAAGGTCTTTGGAATTTCCTTTCAAAAGAATTTGAAAATAGTGTAAAGAAAATTATGAATAGATCAAAGGTTGTTCTGGTTCAACCCCCCATAGAAGATTTTTACCTGACAAAGAAAAGGACCATTCCCTATGGACTGGCCTGCATTGCCACCTGTGTGAGAGCCAACGGCTTTGACGTTGAAATACTGGATGGCCTTTCAACCGAGAAATCCGGAATCATTGATTATCCGGCAGAATTTTCTTATCTGAAATCTTTCTACCCTCGAAAGGACATCTCGAATTTTTCCCTTTTCCATGAATTCAGGCATTTTGGATACAGTTTTGAATATATCGGAACAAAAATCAGGGAAATCCAACCCTTTCTGGTCGGCATATCCTCTTTGTTTACCGCCTATAGCGATGAAGCCTTAAAAACGGCAATGATCATCAAAAAATTTTATCCCCAATGCCTCATTGTCATGGGGGGGCACCACCCGACATTTTTTCCTGAAAAAGTACTGGACTGCAATGCCGTTGATTTTGTGCTTCGGGGAGAAGGGGAAAAAACCATGGCCCTGCTCTGTGAAGCCTTAAAAACAGGCGCTAATCCGGCAGATATTCCAGGGATCGCATTCGAAAGAGACGGGTCACTTCATATTTCGGACCCGTCATGGGTTGAAAATCCGGATGAATTTTCCTTTCCCGCCATGGATCTTGTGAACCAGGAGTTTTACAAAAGACACAAACGACATTCCACCCTTGTGGTTTCCAGCCGGGGCTGTCCCATGCAATGTTCATACTGTTCGGTGTCGGCATCATCTGCCTATGCGCCATTCCGGCAACGGCCCGTTAAAGATATCGTCAAGGAAATAAAAACGCAAATTGAATGCCGTGATATCGGCTTCATTGACTTTGAAGACGAAAACCTCTGCCTCCGTAAATCCTGGTTTCTGGATCTGTGCAACAGGCTTCAACCGCTTCTCGAAGGAAGAGATATTGAAATCAGAGCCATGAACGGACTTTACCCCCCTTCCATTGACAACGATATTGTCTTTGCCATGAAGGCCCTTGGGTTTAAGGCCCTGAACCTTTCCATCGGATCAACCTCAAAAGATCAATTAAAACGGTTTAAACGGCAGGATGTGATCAATGCCTATGAAAAAGCCCTGAACCTGGCCCGGGATAACGATCTTGAATGTGTGTCCTATATCATTGCCGCAGCACCGGGGCAGACAGCGGACAGCTCCCTGAAGGATCTTCTTTACCTTGCCGGAAAACGAACCCTTGTGGGCTTGTCCATTTATTATCCTTCTCCCGGAAGTCTGGATTTTCAGACCCTAAGGGATCAGGGCATGCTGCCCGGTTCATCGAGTCTTATGCGATCCAGTGCCCTTCCCTTTGATGATTCCACATCAAGAATAGAAGCCGTCACCTTGTTAAGGCTTTCAAGAATCATCAATTTTATGAAATATCTTGTGGATGGTTCTGGAAAAATACCTGAGCCTGAAATCTTCCCTGATGTTTCAACCCTCCCGGTGATCAACAGGGAAACGGTATCCCGAAAACTTTTGCAATGGCTCCTGTACGATGGAAAAATCAGGGGGGTAACCGATATGGGGCAGGTCTATGCCCATCTATCGGATGACCGCCTGGTAAAAAAATGTATCAAAGAGTTGAAAACCATTGAGATCAAGGGGATCAAATAAGATGCTCCTTGACGTGGGAGCAGATCCTGTTGCGCACCATGGAAGCGATTTCATCGGTTTCCATATCCTTAAAGGTCTCATAGGGAATCTCATCCAGAACCCGGATCTGCATTTCATGTTTTCCCGTAAGAACAAGGGAGTGTTTGGGCAGAGCATCCTTGGTATTGTTGATGACCAAGGGCAGAATGGGTTTTTTCATCTTTTTGGCAAGAATGAAAGCACCTGGTTTAAAGGGTTTGACAATACCGTCTGTTGACCGGGTCCCTTCCGGAAACAGCATGATGGAAATATTCTGTCCTAAGAGCTTCTCACACTGATTCATCATGTTCAGTATACTGTGTTTGTCTCCCCTTTTCAGCTTGATATATCCGTTTAAAAACATATTCCAGCCAATAAACGGCAGCATGAAAACCTCAGCTTTCGAAACCCATCTGAAAGGAAAAAAAAGACGGTAGACGACCAGGATATCAAGCTGGGATTGGTGATTGGAAACAATGACATAGGATTTTTTCATATTCATTTTATGGCGGTCCATAATTTTTACCGACCATATGGGCATGCACCAGATATACAGGGATGCCCAGAAAGATGAAAAAAGATTCAGGAGGATGAGGCGTTTATCAAAAAAATGGGTAAAAAAACGGATGAAAAGGGCAATAAAAAACAGAACAGCCGAACTCAGCCCTATAAATGCGATATAAGCATATGAAAAAAAAATCTTTCCAACGCTCTTAAAGCTCATAAGGGGTCAGGCTTTCCCATCCGTTTTCCGTTACAAGAATCGTCTGCTCAAACTGGGCTGACAGTGATCCGTCATTGGTAACGGCCGTCCATCGGTCCTCAAGCACATGAAGCTCTTTTTTCCCCAGGTTGACCATGGGTTCAATGGTAAACACCATACCCGGTACAAGGACGATCCCCTTTCCTTTGGTGCCGAAATGAAGGACCTGGGGCTGTTCATGGAAATCTGTTCCCACCCCGTGTCCGACGAATTCCCGGACTACGGAACAGCCCTGTGATTCTGCATAGCTTTGAATGGCATAACCGATATCTCCGAGGGTTGCCCCGGGGGTGACGGCCCCTATCCCCCTTTTCAAGGATTCGGCAGCCACGCTGACTATTTTACGTCCTTTTTCCGTGGGAGTCCCGACAAAAAAGGTTTTGCTGGCATCGGCATAATATCCATTCATAATGGGGGTAATATCCACATTTACGATATCCCCGTCCTTGAGCACCCGGTCTCCGGGAATGCCGTGGCAGATCACCTCGTTTACGGAAACACAGACACTTTTGGGGAATCCCCGGTAATGCAAAGGGGCCGGCACTGCCCCGGCCCGGATGGTCTGTTCATGAACAAAGGTATTGATGTCCTCGGTCTTGAGACCCGGCTGTATCATCAATTCCACCTGGTTCAGAATAGACATTAAAAGCGTTCCGCATTTCCGGATACCTTCAATTTCGTGGGGTTCCTTTAAACGGATGTCATATTTTTTCTTATATTCTTCCTTGATATTCATTTCTATCTTCAAATTTCGACAGCAGTTTTTGTATTTTATTCCGCTACCACACGGGCATAAATCATTGCGCCCGATTTTCACCGATCTGTTTTTCATCTTCAATTCAACTCCGGATGTCCCCACAGGGAATGAGGATATGCATTTTCAATTCTGATCCTGACCATATCCCCGATCTTGAAACGGCTGGATGGGAAATGCACAATTTTATTGGATTCACTTCTCCCGGTCATCTGTTCCATGTTTTTTTCAAAAAACTCAAACCCATCGTGTTTCTTATTGCTTCTTCCTTCAATCAAAACTTCCAGGGTCTTGCCGACCTGATCTTTGTTCTTCTTCTCGGTATAAGCTTCCTGTAATTGTAATAAAAGATTCAGCCTGTCAAGTTTTTCTTTTTCATCCAGTTGGGCTGAAAATTTTGCCGCAGGAGCAGAGGACCTGTTGGAATACGCAAAAGCAAATATGGAATCAAACTCCACCGCCCGGATGAGATCCAGGGTATCATTAAAATCCTCAACCGTTTCCGAGGGAAACCCGACAATGATATCCGTGGAGAGTGAGATATCAGGGCATTGTCTTTTTAATTCAAAAATCCTATCAAGGTACTGCTGTCTTGTATATCCCCGGTTCATCTTTTTTAAAATATGATCAGACCCTGATTGAACCGGAAGATGAAGATGGTTGCAGACTTTTTCAAGATCCCGGATGGCATGCATCAGATCCATGGAAAGGTCTTTGGGATGAGATGTGGCAAAGCGGATGCGATGGAGCCCGCTAATCTGATTGATTTTTTTCAAGAGTTCGGGAAATGAAATCTCGCCTTCTTTTTTTCCGTAGGAATTGACATTCTGCCCCAAAAGGGTCACCTCCTTCACACCGGAACCTGCCAGAAGCGTGATTTCTTCTATGATATGCCCAGGCTTTCGGCTTCTTTCTTTTCCACGGACATAGGGAACCACACAATAAGTGCAAAAATTCTCACATCCCTGCATGATGGTGACAAATTTTGAAACCTTGTTTTCTTCAAAACTGCCGGAATCCGGAAGAGATTCATAGATCGCGGGCGAGTCTTCAATATCCACTATTCTGGAGCTGCCGGATTGAACCGCCTGGATATGCCGGTTGAACCGAGAAAAAGCCCGGGTTCCCAAGACAATATCCAGATGCGGAACCCTCTCAAAGGCTTTCTCTCCTTCCTGCTGGGCCACGCATCCGGCCATCACCATAATCAGATGCGGCTTGGTTTTTTTAATCCGGCTGAACCGGCCCAAAAAACTATAGGCTTTTTCCTCAGCCTTGTGCCGGATCGAACAGGTATTGCAGACCACCACATCGGCTTTGTCCATATCATCGGTTTTTTCAAACCCGCAGGAATTCAGAATGGATGCGAGCTTCTCGGAATCATAGACATTCATCTGGCAGCCAATGGTGTAAATAAAGGCATATCTGCTAGATTTCATCAAACAAAAAATCCTTTTTTAAATCCTCAACCACCAGCATAGCCGTTTCTATCCTGTCCGGTGCTATGGCAAGCCGGATATGACCTGTTTTTGCATCAAGGGTGGTGGCAACGGCAACTCCTTCATGGGCTTCAAAAATAAATTTAATAAAACCGATTTTTGTTTTATCCACCCGGTATTCTTTATACGCCATGTCCATGAATTTATCTATTTTTCCTTACTGAAACGGTCTCTGTGAATTTTGGGTGTTCTTCTGGGCGGGGCCTTGGCCTCCATGGCAGGAGTTCCAATCAAAACAGCACCGGCCACATCCAGCTCTGCAGGAATATCAAGAACGGTTTTCAATGAAGCGGGATTGAAAAAAGTAAACCATAAAGAATCAAGGCCAAGATCCGTAGCCTTCAGCAGCATATTCTGGATACAGGCGGAAGTGGACTGAAGGGCGCCGTGGGGTTGCCCGAAATAATTTCCCAGTCCGCCTTTATTGGGGTTATAGACAACCACCAGGATCAGGGGAGCCTCTCCGATAAAATTCATGGGATATTTTTTTGCCCAGGCAGGTCCGTTATTGTCCTCAATGGTCTGTTTGGCTTCAATCCCTGTTTTCTGGATCTGGGCCTTGACTGCGGGATCAGTCACCGATATAAATTCAAAGGGTTGCTCATTCAGAGGACTTGGGGCCCACTGCCCTGCCGCTACAATGGCCTGTAATTGATCTTCGGTAACGGGAACCGGTTTAAATGCCCTGCAACTGCGTCTTTTTTTTACCAATTCATCAAATTCCATTTGCGATTTCCTTTCTCAAATCATGCCGTCCGGTTATTGATTCATAAAATCCCAAAAATGTTCCCAGTATCCATTTAAAAGAGTTCCAAGTCAATAAAAGAATAGGGTCAAAGTCGGCAGCACGATTTGACATTATAACCGTTTGCTTATATAAAATATCACATTAGCATGGATACAATACTCACATATTCTGAACCTGATAAGGCTGCTGTCGACCTCTTAATTGAAAGATTGAATTGTCATCCTCTCCTGGCAAAACTCCTATCGGCAAGAAATATACTGACCGCCCGGGATGCTGAATCGTTTTTGAATCCAAACCTTAAAAATCTGCCTGACCCGTTTTTATTAAAAGACATGGACCTGGCCGTAAAAAGAATTTATGAAGCCCTTGAAAACAGGGAAAAAATCCTTGTATTCGGCGATTTTGACGCCGACGGTATTACAGCCACGGCACTTCTCATTGATTTTCTGGAATACTGCCACGCCGATATTTCGTGGTATATCCCCCACAGGATAAAAGAAGGCTATGGTCTTCAGGCCGATCATATTCTGATGGCAAGGGATCAGGATGTGGACCTGATCATTACGGTCGACTGCGGGGTTACCAGCCTTGAGGCGGTGAGAGATGCAGGTCTGGAAGACATTGACGTCATTATCACGGACCATCATGAACCAGGTCCTAAACTGCCCGATGCCCTTGCCGTGATCAATCCGAAACGTGAAGACTGCGGGTCCCGTCTGACCTATCTTGCAGGTGTCGGTGTTGCCTTCTTTCTTGTCATGGCCCTGCGGAAATTTCTAAGGGAGAAGGGATTCTGGGAAAATCTCACTGAACCCAATCTGTTGGACAGCCTGGATCTGTTTACCATCGGGACCATCGGTGATATGGTGCCTCTGGTTCATATCAACCGGTCCCTCTGTATTGCCGGTTTTAAACGCATCCGGCAGGGCCTCCGCCCAGGACTGAGATCACTGGCCGATATCTCAAGGTTGGATATCACCAAAATTGATTCCGACGATATTTCCTATAAAATTGTTCCTAGAATTAATGCGGCAGGCCGGGTTTCCCACGCAAGGATCTGCGTTTCCCAGCTCACGGACTCGGATCGGGGAAGGATAGAAAAAACGGCGGCCCTTTTGGACCAATTAAACACCAAACGCCGGAAAATCGAACAGGAGATCGTTGAAGACATCGAAAAAAGACTGGTTAAAACCCCACATCTGTTAAATTCAAAGCTTTTATTCTTATGGGATGATAGATGGGATCCGAGTGTTCTCGGCATAGCCGCCTCAAAGCTGTCAAAAAAATATTTCTGTCCTGTGGTTTTACTCTCCACCGGAAATGGGGATGCCGTCGGCTCCTGCAGAAGCATTAATCGGATTAATATCCATCAGGCCCTTACGGAATGTGAACCCTTGCTGGTCAAATTCGGCGGACATGCCATGGCCTCGGGCCTGACAGTCAAAAAAGACAATTTAAACCGCTTACATCAAAAATTGCTGACCCATATTGAAACCTCATATTCCCAAAAAGATTTTCAAAAATTTTTGACCATTGATGCCGTTCTTGATCCCCAGGATATTGACATTCATATGGCAAGGGAAATAGACCGGCTCAGACCCTTTGGCACTGAAAATCCCGAACCTGTTTTTCTGTGTAAAAATCTCAATGTAGCTTCGTCTTGTATCATCGGCAATTCCCATCGAAAAATGACCCTTGAGCGATCCGGTGTCTCCAATCATCCCATCGAAGCCTTTCATTTTAATATCACCGACCTCGCCAACCTTCCGGTTTATTATCCAAAAATTGCTTTTAAAATCAAAATCAACAAATTCAGAACCAACACCGTTCAAATAATTATCGAAGATCTTTAGATTTTTTCCTTGATAAATATATGACATTTATTATATACATCTGTGTTGAGATATAATTATTGGAAGTAAAATTAAGGATAATTCAATGGCAAAATTATTTTATACCGGGAACAGGGAAGCAAAACTTCTTTCAAAAATTGAAACATCCAAGGAACGCGAAAGAATCAGAACCATCAGTACCATCCGGGATAATGTCGATGCTTTTTCCAATAAGGTTGCCATGAAATTGATTGAAAAAGGACTGGTTGAAACGGTTTCCAAATCCAGCATCGAGAACCAGATTGCAAGATGCCTGGACACCCTGTGCAAAGCCGAAGATTTTGATATTGATTATATGATTGCGCCTTTGCGGACCATTGTACCGAATCCCAATGTTGCAAGTCTTTACCTGACAGCCTTTATTGTCGAAAAACTCATCCACCACAAGGATGTCATAGATATCTTCGGCAGTGACGAAGATATCTATTTCTGCATCCAAAAAGAGCTGGCTGCTATTCTGCCCAAAGCCTGATTTTTATTTTTTGACCCATTGTCCTTCCCGGTTTTGGTAAAATTCACCGGGATTTGTCTTTTCCGCTTTTCTTGCTCCCTGTACGGTTTCAACCACATCCAAACTGGTATTTTGCTGTTTTGCAAAAATCTCATACACGGTTTTTCTGTCGGCATTTTCTGCAGCGATGACGTCTTCCATGACCCGGTTTCCGGTCACATATCCTAGATATCCCCGGTTACCCTCTCCAATGATTCCTTTTATCTTAAGGTCGGCAATGGCCGGAAGTCGCTGGAGCATTCTGTCTTTTACGGCATCCGCCAAAGCACAGGGGGACAGCAGCAAGAGAAAAAGCATGAGCAAAGGAATCATTTTCCATAAATTACGTCCGTTCATAAGGCCTCCTAATCATTTTTAATTTTATTTTCAGCAGCTTCAAGATCATCAAAATAGCTGTCCAGGGCTTTTTCAACCCGGACATTCACATCAATGGTAATATGAATGGGCTTAATTTCAACGGGCTTGACTTCTACCTGATGGGTTGACTGACAGCCTGGAAAAACATAAAGAATCAGGAATAACGCTGCTAACATCCGATTTCTGTTCATGGGCGCTCCTTTTTTATTTGAATATTGATTTTAACTGATTACCAAATTTCATGACATCGTTAAAGGGAAGTTTTAAATTTACATCCAGCTTTATGCCCTGAAAATGTGATCCCGGACTGGAAGCATCCACCCTTATAAAACCGCCGAATTCTTTTTTATACTCAAAGGGTAAAAGTCCTGCGGGTTTGCCGTCCAATTCCATATTAACAACCAGAGTATCTCCCTGGGTATTTAATGTCAATTTGGCCCATTCATAATCAAAATTCTTTAACGCCTCTCTTGCCACATCAAGCTGAGAAAACTCAGGGCTATCCATGGGGATACCGGCAATAATTTTGTCCGTATTTTCAATCACGACTTTCCCTCGGCTGCCGGGTGTAGAAAATAAGAATCCATTATTAAATGAAATCTGCCCGTCCTTATAAACCAAAGGAATTCTGCCGCTTAGCGTACCGTCCCCTTCTGCATGAAAGGCCCCCATCTGCTTTAAAAGCTCGGTCAGTTCCAGACGATCGCAGAAAAGAGTGAGGTGGTGTTCCTTGTTTTCCTGTGGAAACCGGATGGATTCCGTTGAAACAATCCCATTACACCACTTGAACCGGATATTTTCAATCAAGAGTGATTTGGCGTCTTCGAGGCTGAATTGTATTTTTGCCTCACTGATTCTGATTTTTTTGATGTCAACAGATTGAATCGTCATTGTCTGCCCGGGAACGGTTTCAGGAACTAGAAGGTCATTGAAATCAACCCGGGCATTGATGCCGTTCAGTGTTACATCCAATTCCGGAAAGCGGAGCCTGGTATCGCTTATATTCACCTGCATCCGGGTATTCAACCGGCCATAGGCGTATTCCAGAGATCCTTGGGCAGAACCGGAAAGATCCAGCTCAAACGGCTTTTGTTTTCCAGGGGTTATTTTTTGGATATCGGCAAAATTCAATTTAAGCGGCTTTGTCTCATAATTGACAACGGCCTTGAGTTCTTTTTCAAGGTCAAATTCCGTCTTGAGCTGAACGGAAATATCAGGAAGGGTATTAGATAAAATCCGGCCGTCAATCTTGAACCGTCCTGCATGGGTTTGAAAAATTTGGCCGGTTGTACTGAAATGATATTGATCGTTATATGTTATGGATGAAACTGAAAATTTTCCTTCCGGATTTTCCGTTGAGGCCGGAAACCGGATGGGGACATCAAAAGACATCCCCGATGCCAGGGTTCTATATCGGGTGGATTGAATTTTCCCCTGGGATGACGCGATCCGTATCCATGTGTTGGGAATCTTATTATCATCCATGAAAAAGCTCCCGGAAATCTCTATATCCGGGAAGGATCCGCTCATGACCTCATCTATGAATGAAACAGGCCCCGTATGGATGAAAAATTCAGCGTTCAGTCCTTGGGTTGTATCCATTTTAACATCATATTTCATTTCATTTTCAGACAGCAGGGGATGAGCGACGCTAAAGGTACCGGCGGCATTGATGAGATGGCCAGCCCTTGAAATTTTTGCTGTGAATTCTTTTAAGGCTATATCCACCGGTTTGATGAGGTCGATCCGGGAAACCTGAAGATCCCATTCGTTTCCCGGCGCAAAAGATTCCAGGGTGAAGTCGACGGTACCGTTGAACGGCACCTCATTCATATTTTTTCGGATATAGGGAGCAAAATGATCCATATGAACGGATGAGGCCTCAACCCTCACAAATTCAATTCCTTTTGTAAAATCATAGGTCAGATGTGAGATGATGGTTTCTCCAAAGGGATGAATCTTTGCCTGAATCCTCATTTTGTTTTCTTCCCGACCCAGACTGGACATCAGTTCAAAAGGAATCAGGAATTCATCATCCAATGCCGTAATGAGAATTTTGCTGTTTTCTACGAGAATTTTTTGGGGCAGAAACCTTAAAGAAGCCGACCCATCGAATCGGTTTTCCGGAGTTGAGGCGTCGGGAAAAGAAAACCCCTGGATATGAATATGATTATTTTGATCCAGAGCTGCTTTAAGATTTATACCTGAAATGGCCACGTTATCCATTACAATCCCTTTAAAGGGTCCTATGGAATAATCGAGACGGATGGAATCAATGGAGAGATCCTGACTCAGTCTGATCTTTGAAATAAAGGCATTGGAAACCCCGATTTTTTGGATGGAAAAATCAAGGTCTGCTGTTTTTAAAAAATCCGGAAGATTTTTTTGTATCTGCGATTCAAGGATCAACGGAAGATTTGTGAAAAGAAAAAAAACAAGGATGAAAATGCCGAGGAGAATAAGAAGAGCGGTTCTGATGAATGTTTTAAATTGCATTTTTTATATTCACCGTAAGATACATATCTCCTTTTATTCCGGTGGCGGTGGATTTTCCCATCCCTTTTAATTTCAGCCTTGTTCCCTGTTTTACACCCGGCGGAATTTTAACCTTGTATAGAGGCTTATAAAATCCCCATGGAATCGTGACCAGTTTATGGGCCCCGGTGATGGATTCTATGGTGGTCACTTCAATGTTTCCGGAAAGATCCAGGCTGCCGGTTTCATTTAATGGGGTAATCATCTGCAGTTTAGGGGTGTGTTTTCTGGCCGTATATTGACCGATCTTCTGTTTCAAACCGGTTTCCGGAACCCTTGTATTTAATTTTACCATTAGAAATCCGGCAGCAAACCCCCCTATATGTGCCCACCAGGCAATACCGGCACCTGCGCCGCTTCCGGTAGCGTTTAAGACCTGCATAAAAAACCAGATCCCAAGGAAAATAAATGCCGGAATCTCCACAAACCATGGAATGATGATAATGGGAATGAGGGTCAGTATCTTTGATTTTGGAAACAATAGAAAATAGGCTCCCATAACACCGGCGACGGCGCCGCTGGCACCGATGGTCGGCATGGAGGAAGCCGGGTTTGTCAAAAAATGAAAAAGTCCGGAAATGGCCCCGCAGATGAGATAAAACCCAAGAAACCGCAGGGATCCGAAATGCTCTTCCACATTATCCCCAAAAATATACAGGCTCCACATATTACCCATAAAATGAAGGAGCCCGCCATGGAGAAACATATAGGAGAAGACGGATATGAATTTATTGGCTACGGAAAAATACTTCGACATCTCAGGGACGGTATACTTGGCCGGTACAAGTCCATAGGTATAAAAAAAAGCCTGGTTATCAAATCCGATCTGAATCTGGACAATAAAAACAAGAAGATTAACGGCCATCAGAAAATAGGTCACAACAGGAAGGCTGTAAGACGGCTGGTTATCACGGATGGGTATCATTGAATCACCCTTAAAATATGATCTTTTTCAAGCTCACGTTTGAATTGTTTCAGAATCACCATGACGGCATCTTCTATGCTGCAACCCGTATCATCCATGGATTCGGCACAGTCCTGAAAAAGCGATTTGTTTTCCGTATCAAATCCGACCCTGTGCCGGATATAGTCCAGAAATGTAAAATATAAAACAGGAATATCCGTCGGTTTAAGTCTTGCAATAAAGGTCCGGGTCTTTAAGGGAATGCCCTGGTACAACAGGTCCATACAGGCATTCAGATCCTGCGGAAACTCTTCCCTGAAAGGCTCTGAAGGAATATAAGCGCGGGTCTCCCTATCCTTGCGGGTATCCAGAAACAAAAGGTAAAGCAAAACTTCAAGAATGGTTTTGACATCGGCATATATACCCGGCATGGTGCTCTGTCGGGGACCGGCCACATTCAAAACCCGGATCTGATTCTCCAAAATAAAAGATTTTAAAATAACGGCTGCCTCAAATTCTTCAGACTGCAATAGATCAATATAACAGTTGGGCCTTCCCATCAGTTTTGCAAATGTCCGGGTAAACTTTGATCCACCCGTAAGATCACCCCGGGAAAGGATCACTGTCCCATCGGAGTCGATGACATTGAGTTTTGTTCTTTCTCTGTAATCCTCACTCCCGGTTTCAGCGAGCCTGTATTTCTCCTTTAAGGGTCCATCCTCTGCTCTTCGTCCCTTTGGAATCCATCCGCCATGGTCTATATTGAATTTGACGGCAACATCAAGGGCTGCCCTGTCTGCTCCCGTCTGTCCGCCTGAAACTATTTTTTTTAGCATCACAATCGTATCACTTGTCTTTAATCCATTCCTTTTCTATAATAACAACAAGGGGTATAAGTTCAATAACAATTTTTGTTGAATAAGAAAATCGTCGTCTATGAATATCCTTTCCAGAACCGAATGTTTTAAGCTCATCAAAACCATGGATATGATGGATCATATTATTGACCACTCGGTCATGGTATCCAATGTTACCCTTTTTTTATGTCATGAACTCAAAAAAAACTCGGCTCAGATCAACGCTGAACTTGCCGTTTCTGCCGCACTGCTTCATGATATTACCAAAACCCGGAGTTTTTCCACCAGGGAAAACCATTCCGAAACAGGAGGGTGCTTATTAACGGACATGGGATATCCTGAAGTGGGGAGCATTATTCGTCAGCACGTGATTTTGGATTCCTATGCCGCCGATTCTCCGGTTTCAGAGCAGGAAATTGTCAATTATTCCGATAAAAGGGTCTTGCATGACAGGGTGGTTTCCCTGGCTGAGAGGCTTGACTATATCAGGGTAAGATATTGTAAAACCGCTGAATTTAAAAGCCGTATCCGAATCATGAGTCAAAATACGTTGAACCTGGAAAATAAGATCTTTTCCCATCTCGATTTCTCACCGGACCAATTATCGGCTCATATTGTAAATCAGATAAAAAGGACGGATTATCCTTAATTCAATCCACCACAAAACATTGAACAATGGCGAAAAGATCATTGATCTCAAAAGGCTTTGCCAGAAATGCATCTGCCCCGGCAATCTGAGATTTTCTTTCATCGTCGGAAACTCCGGACATAAGGATAAAAGTTTTGTCCGGATATTTTTCTTTGAATTTTTCCATTAACTCGAATCCGTTCATTTCCGGCATATCCGCATCGGAAATAACGATATCCACTTCTCCGCCCGTATGGATGTATTCCCAGGCCAGCCTCCCGTTATCAAAGGATTTGACCTCACGGTTGACGCAATAGGTCAACGCCGTTACGGTCAGATTCTTGATCAGTGGATCATCATCAACAACCAGTATTTTGACATTGTTAATTATGACAAAACCTCCTTGAGAAATGATCAGGCGACCCTTAATACCTCATGGAACAGTTCAATCTGTTTATTGGGAAACGCATATT